>ERZ802830.2826-NODE-2826-length-15322-cov-9.18851_pt1 | contig 15322 bp, 17 predicted proteins | sample MGYA00345654_ERZ802830 | MGnify/ENA primary metagenome ERZ802830 (study PRJEB30503, sample SAMEA104212375) | marine metagenome | biome: Westerlies Biome; feature: [SRF] surface water layer (ENVO:00010504) within the epipelagic zone...; material: water... | reverse complement strand
ATCTCAGATATATTTTTTTTTTCATTAAACTTGTGATTTGAGATGAGTTTAGATTTTATATCATATTTATTTAATAAAATTTTTGACACTCTCGTATCTTCACATAAAATAAAATTAGATTTTTTTAATACCTTAATAGCTCTAAGCGTAATATCGCTTAGGTTTCCTATTGGTGTTGATACCAAATAAAGGCCTTTTTTTAATTCTTTATTCTCAGAATGAGATTTTATAACCATAATTTTAAATAAAATATTATAGTATCATTATAATGCATAAATTTTTTAAAATTCTTTTTTTTATAATTTTTGGATTTTTTTTCCTTTATCCATTGCAAATTTTTGCAGATGAAAAAATTAAAATTGGCTTGCTAATACCAATTACAGGAGATGATAAAGAACTTGGTCAAGAAATCATTAAATCAACAAGAATAGCTTTAAAAGACTTAGATAGTTCAAAGCTAGAAATATATCTAAAAGATACAAATTCAAATCCTAATACAACAATGAGATCAGCAATGGAACTTAGGGATATGGGAATAAAAATTGTTATTGGGCCTGTATTTTATAAAAGTTTAGCTTATTTAGATGAAGTTAAAGAAATAACTTTTTTATCATTAACAAATAAAACTCTCCAAATACCAAATAATGTAATTAGTTCAGGAATTAATGCTTCTTCTCAAATGAACACCATAAAAAAGTTTATTGAACAATATGAAATTAAAAAAACAATTATTCTTACACCTAAACTAGATTATGAAAATGAAATAAAAAAAGCGGTAAAAAATTCTAAAATTAAATATTTAAAACATTATCTTTACGATACAGAGCCAACAAAATTGACTGCACAGATAGAAAAAATTACAAATTATAAAATCAGAAAACAAAATCTTGAAGATGAAATCAGAAGAGTAGAAAATTCAGATCTTGTAGATAAAGAAAAACAATTAGAAAAACTTAATAAAAGATACACAATTGGAAATGTTAACTTTGACTCTGTCATAATTTCTGATTTTGATGAAAGTTTAAAAAGTGTAATTACCTCTCTTTTATATACCGACGTTTCTCCTAAAAAAAAAATTATTATAACTTTTAATCAATGGTTTGATGAAAGTTTGCAGAACGAAAAAGCTATACAACCAATTTATTATCCTTCTATCAATAAAAAAAATTTAGAAGATTTTGAAATTAAATTTATTAAAGAATTTAATAAATCTCCAAATTATCTATCTTTATTAACTTATGACTTGGTAGGGTTAGTTTATTATTTATCTTTTAAAAATGATTTTAAAAATTCTGTTTCATTATTTAAAAATAAAAATTCATTTAAAGGTAAAATTGGAATTTTTGACATAAAAGATAACAAAATAAATCATAGATTAAATTTTTATAAAGTTGATAACGGAAAACTTAAAAAAATTTTTTAATTTTTTTAAAAGCATTATATCGATGATCTAATTTGTATTTTAATGAAGGCCTCATTTCTCCAAAAGTTTTACTTTTTTTCAGTGGAATGAATATTGGATCATAGCCAAAACCATTTTTCCCTCTACTGTCACTAGCAATATGGCCTTCTACCTTTCCAATCGTACATGCAATTGTTTTATTTAGATAACTAATTGATAAAGCACAAATAAAGCGAGCTTTTATCTTTTTTTTTTTCCAATCTTTGTTTTTTTTATAGAGTTCTTTGTAAACTCTATTTATAGCATTATTGAAATTTGAATTTTTACCTGCCCATCTCGCAGAGTGAATACCTGGCTTTTTATTCAGTAAATCAATTTCTAATCCTGAATCATCTGCAAGACATACGAGTTTAGTTTTTTTTGAAAAGTATTTTGATTTAATTATAGAATTTTGTTTAAAAGTTTTGCCATTTTCTATTGGACTTTTGAGTTTAAAGTCAGAAGTAGAAAAAGTTTTGATTTTTTTTGTTAATAATCCCCTTATTTCTTTCAATTTTCCCTTATTATTAGTGCCTATCAGTAGTTCTTTAATTTTTTTATTTTGCATCTAGAAATATGAGATTTTCTTACCATATAAGTGTTAATGGAAAAAGAGCAAAACCTTAAATCAGATAACCATAAAGCTAAGGAAAGTGATATTTCTAAAGACTCACAAAATACATCTTCTAATATAAGCAATGATGAGGAAACTAATCCAGAAAATTTAACTGATAAAAGTCCTGAAGAAAAGATACTGGATTTAGAAGATAAACTAACTAGGACTTTTGCTGAAATGGAAAACCAAAGAAGAAGGTTTGAAAAAGAAAAAGAAGAAGCGTTTGAGTATGGTGGTTTTGCATTAGCTAAAGAAGCACTTAATTTAATTGATAATCTGGAAAGATCTAAACAAATTTTAGAAAATGATGATGATTTAAAAAATTCAGATATACTTAAAAAAACTCTTGATCATTTAGATGTTATTAATAAAGATTTAATGTCTATTTTTTCTAAGAACAATATAAAACCAATTGAAAGTTTAAATAAAAAATTAGATCCAAATTTTCATCAAGCTATGATGGAAATAGAAGATGACACAAAAGAAGCTGGTACAATAGTTCAAGAAATTCAAAAAGGATTTATTATAAAAGATAGACTATTAAGACCCTCTTTAGTTGGAGTTTCAAAAAAAACAGAAAATGAACTCAAAAAAAATGAGGAAAATAAGGCTGATTTGGGCGATAAATAATGAGTTTACTAACTTGTAGATTATAATTTAGCACCTATATGATGAGAAAGAATAATAGATATGAGTAAGATAATTGGTATAGATTTAGGAACTACTAACTCTTGTGTTGCTATAATGGAAGGTAGCCAAGCAAAAGTTTTAGAAAATGCCGAAGGTGCAAGAACAACACCATCGGTAGTGGCTTTCACTGATGAAAAAGATAAACTAATAGGACAACCAGCTAAAAGACAAGCTGTAACAAATCCTGAAAATACAATATTCGCTGTAAAGAGATTAATTGGTAGAAACTTTGAAGACTCAACTGTCAAAAAAGATATTGAAGCGGCTCCTTTTAAAATTGTTAATTCAGAAAAGGGTGATGCTTGGATAGAAGCAAAAGGTGAAAAATACTCTCCATCTCAAATTTCTGCATTCATACTTCAAAAAATGAAAGAGACCGCTGAAAAGTATTTAGGACAAGCTGTAACGAAAGCCGTAATAACTGTTCCAGCATATTTTAATGATGCTCAAAGACAAGCAACAAAAGATGCTGGTAAAATAGCTGGCTTAGAAGTTTTAAGAATTATTAATGAACCGACAGCTGCATCTTTAGCTTACGGTTTAGATAAGAAACAAAATAAAAAAATTGCTGTATATGATCTTGGAGGTGGAACTTTTGACGTTTCCATTCTTGAATTAGGTGATGGTGTATTTGAAGTAAAATCTACAAACGGTGATACTTTTTTGGGTGGAGAAGATTTTGATAATTCTATAGTAGAATATTTAATTTCTGAATTTAAAAAAGACAATGGCATAGACTTGAAATCAGACAAGCTTGCATTACAAAGATTAAAAGAAGCCGCTGAAAAAGCAAAAATTGAGCTATCAGCTGCAGAACAAACGGATATTAATTTACCATTTATAACAGCAGATAAAACTGGTCCAAAACATATCAATTTAAAAATGACTAGAGCTAAACTTGAAGCGTTAGTTGAAGATCTAATTGCCAGAACCATTCCTCCTTGTAAAACTGCTTTAAAAGATGCAGGTATTTCATCTAGTGATATTGATGAAATTGTAATGGTTGGTGGTATGACTAGGATGCCTAAAGTTATAAGTGAAGTCAAAAATTTCTTTGGTAAAGAACCAAATAAAAGTGTTAACCCTGATGAAGTAGTTGCCATGGGTGCTGCTATTCAAGCTGGTGTATTGCAAGGTGATGTAAAAGATGTTCTTTTATTAGACGTAACTCCATTGTCATTGGGAATTGAAACACTTGGTGGAGTTTCAACAAAGTTGATTGAAAAGAATACAACTATTCCAACTAAAAAAAGCCAAGTATTTTCTACTGCAGAAGATAATCAACCTGCTGTTTCAATCAGAGTTCTACAGGGTGAAAGAGAAATGGCTACAGACAACAAATTACTTGGTAATTTTGAATTAGTTGGGATTGCTCCAGCACAAAGAGGTGTTCCTCAAATTGAAGTAACTTTTGATATTGATGCTAATGGAATTGTAAATGTTTCGGCTAAAGACAAAGGCACTGGTAAAGAACAAAAAATTCAGATCCAGGCGTCAGGTGGATTAAGTGACGAAGAAATTGATAAAATGGTTAAAGATGCAGAAGCCAATAAAGATTCTGATAAGAAAAAAAGAGAGTCTGTAGATGTAAGAAATCAAGCTGATACTTTAATTCATTCCACTGAAAAAAATCTTAAAGAACACGGATCAAAAATTTCAGATGCAGAGAAAAAAGCTATTGAAGACGGATCAAACGCACTTAAAGACTCATTAAAAGGTGAAGATATTGAAGATATTAAGAAAAAAACAGAAACTTTAGTCCAGGCTTCAATGAAACTTGGTGAAGCTATTTATAAATCACAACAAAGCACAAAACCAGACTCTGCTACAGATGATGGAAAAGAAGAAAAGGATAAAAAAGACGATAATGTTGTTGATGCGGATTTTGAAGAAGTAAAAGACGAAAATAAAGAAAAAAGCGCTTAACTGACATCTATTTGTCCAGGGATACATGGCTAAGAGAGATTATTATGATGTCTTGGGCGTTAATAAAAGTGCAAGTCCCGAAGAACTTAAATCAGCTTATAGAAAACTAGCAGTAAAATATCATCCAGATAAAAACCCTGGAGATAAAACTGCTGAAGATAAATTTAAAGAAGCAAGTGAAGCATACGGTATTTTATCAGACAAATCGAAAAAAGAAAATTATGATAATTTTGGGCATGCTGCATTTGAAAATAGTGGTGGACAAGGTGGGTTTGGTGGATTTGGTGGCTTTAGCGGTGCAGACTTCTCAGATATTTTTGAAGATTTCTTTGGAGACTTTGGTGGAGGTAGGAGAGGTTCAAGAAGACAAAATTCAAACAACAGAGGATCAGATTTAAGATATGATTTATCAATTACATTAGAAGAGGCTTACACAGGGAAAAAACAAAATATACAATTTTCCACATCTGAAAAATGTACTACCTGTAAAGGAAATGGTTCTAAACCTGGTTCGAGCCCGGATAGATGTTCTTATTGTGGTGGAAATGGAAGGGTTAGATCAAATCAAGGCTTTTTCACTGTTCAACAAACATGTCCTCAGTGTGCTGGTAGTGGGGAAGAAATTACTAACCCATGTACGGACTGTAGTGGACAAGGAAATAAACAAACTTCAAAAAAAATATCAGTCACTATTCCAAAAGGTGTAGATGATGGAACTAGAATTAGACTTGCGGGTAAAGGTGAAGCAGGAACAAGAGGTGGTACTACCGGTGATTTGTATTTATTTATTAATGTGAAATCTCATAATCTTTTCAAAAGATCAGATGTAAATCTTTTTTTTGAATTTCCAATTTCAATAGCCGATGCTGCTCTTGGAACTACAATTGAGATACCAACAATCGATGGTAAAAAAGCAAAAATCAAAATTCCTGATGGAACTCAAGATGGTAAACAATTTAGATTGAAAGGTAAAGGTATGCCCTTTATGCGTAGGGGTGATTTTGGAGACTTATATGTCCAGGTAAAAACAGAAGTTCCAATCTTTCTTAATAAAGAACAAAAAGAATTACTTGAAAAATTTAGAAAAATAGAAAATGAGAAGTCTAATCCAAGCATAAAAAAGTTTTTTCAGAAGGCAAAAGATTTTTGGAATAATTAAATCGTGGAATTGGCACAAATTATACCAGCATTTTTTTTAATAGCTGTTTTAATTCTAGTAGTTCCAGGTTTTATTAGGTCCAATTCAAAATCAAAACAATTTTTCCAAAATTTATTCATTTGGTCTATAATTGTTGTCAGTGTTATGTTAGTTTCTTATCTTATCTTTTAATGAAAAAAATAAACTTAGCTATAACAGGATGTATGGGTCGAATGGGTCGACAAATCATTAAATCAGTTAAAATTGATAATAATTTTAAGTTAATAGCTCTTACAGAAAATAGAAAAATAAATAAAAAAATTAATGGAGTAAAAATTAGTTCTAATACGCAGGAAGTATTTAAAAAAGTAGATCTCATAATAGATTTTACAGTTCCAAAATGTACTTTTCAAGTTTTGAAAATTGCATCTCAATTAAAAAAAAGAGTAGTTATTGGAACCACAGGTTTTACTAAAAAAGAGGAAAACTTGATTAAAAAATATTCAAAAAAAATCCCAATTTTGAAAGCTGGGAACATGAGTCTTGGTATCAATCTTTTAATGTTTTTAACTGAGATTGCATCAAGTTCATTGGATAAAAAATTTTTGAGCAAAATTAATGAAATTCATCATAAACACAAAAAAGATTATCCATCGGGAACAGCACTTATGCTTGGGAAAGGTATTGCAGTTGGAAAAAATAAAAACTTTTATAACTTATTAGGAAAAAAGTACCTAAATAAAAAAACATTTCCATTCGGGAAAAAGATTAACTTTAATTCAATTAGAAAAGGGGAAATTATAGGAGAACATGAAGTTAAATTTTCAAGTGGAAAAGAAATCATTACATTAAACCATGAAGCCTTTGATAGAGCTTTATATTCTGAAGGTGCCTTAACTGCTTCAAAATGGTTAATGACAAAAAAAATTGGTCTTTATTCAATGAGGGATCTAATGAATTTCAAATAATGAATGAAATTCAAAGAGCTAAAATAATCTTAAAGATTTTAAATAAGACTTATCCCACAATTAAAGTTCCATTAAAAAGTAGAAATGTTTTTACTTTACTAATTTCTGTTTTATTATCCGCACAATGTACAGATGTAAATGTAAACAATGTTACAAAAAAAATTTATCCAAAATATTATAAACCAAAACATTTCGTTAAATTAGGTCAAAAAAAAATTGAAAAATTAATAAAAAAAATTGGTATTTTTAGGATAAAAGCAAAAAGTATATACAGTCTCTCAAAAATCTTGATTGGAAAACATGGAAATAAAGTACCTAATACATTTGAAGAATTAGAAAAACTTCCAGGAGTAGGTCACAAAACGGCTAGTGTGGTAATGTCTCAAGGGTTTGGTCATCCTGCATTTGCTATTGATACACATATCCACCGTCTTGCACAAAGATGGGGACTGACGAGTGGCAAAAATGTAATTCAGACAGAAAAAGATTTGAAAAGATTATTTCCAAAAAAGTCATGGAATAAACTTCATCTTCAAATCATTTACTATGGAAGAGAGTATTGTAAAGCTAGAGATTGTTACGGATTAACTTGTAAAATTTGTTCTACTTGTTATCCTAATCGAAAGAAACCTGTCAAAACCAAAAAAGCATAATATGAAAATTATAGGAATTGGAAACGCAATTATCGATGTGATTTGTAAAGTAGATGATAAATTTATTTCTGCAAATAATTTAACAAAAGGCAACATGAAACTCACATTTGATGAAAATGAGTTTAAAAAACTTTTATCTAATTTAAATATTGAAAAAACAATTTCTGGTGGGTCTGTTGCAAATTCAATTGTAGGCTTGTCACAATTAGGAAATAAAGTTGGATTTATCGGTAAAATTTCTGATGATGATTTTGGTCAAAAATATGAAGCTGGTCTTAAAGATGAAAAAGTTGAATATATTTATAAAAAAAAAAAAGAATCTCTCCCAACTGGAACTTGTTTAATTTTAATTACACCAGACTCAGAGAGAACTATGTGTACATTTTTAGGAACAGCAGGAAAAATTAATGATCAAGATGTAAGTATAAGCGCTATTAAAAATAGTGAAATGACTTTTTTAGAGGGATATTTGTGGGATGAAGGAGAACCTAAAAAAGCTTTTGATAAAGCTATAGAAAATTCAAATAAAGTAGCAATGACTTTATCTGATAAATTCTGTGTGGATCGTCATAAAAAACATTTTTTAGAATTAGTTAAATATAAGTTGGATATTACATTTTCAAATGAGGAAGAAATAATGTCTCTAATCAATGCCAAAGATTTTAGTGAGGTTGTTACATTTGCAAAAGAAATCAACAAATTTCTTGTAATTACTAGAGGTGAAAAAGGAGCTATTTCTATAAATGGGAGAGATGTTGTAGAAGTTAAAGCAAAAAAGAATTTAAATGTAATTGATTTAACTGGGGCAGGAGATCTATTTGCTGCTGGATATCTTCATGGACTAATAAATAATTTTAACCAGAATGAATGTTTGAAAAAAGGAACTGAAATGTCAGCAAAAATTATTCAGCAGATTGGTGCGAGACTTATTTGAGATGAATGATAAAAATTCTATACTTACAGGTATTGAGGCCATAAAAAAAAATAAATTACAAGAAGCTGAAGAAATTTTTACAAATCTTTTAATTCAAAATCCATTAGATCCTGAAATCAATCATTTTTTGGGCATAACATTTCAATTAAATAATAACTTAGAAAATGCTTTAAAATATTTTCAAAAGGCCACAGAAATTAATCCAAATTTTGCTGAAGCTCAAAAAAACTTGGGCAACATATTTTATAGGTTCGGAAGAATTGATGAGGCAGAAATAGCTTATTTAAAATCAATTAATTTAGACCCAAAACTAGAGGAAGCAAAAATAAATTTAAAAATAGTATTAGAGCAAAAGAAAGTAGTAAGTTGGGTATCAAAAAATAGTAGATCAGTAAAAAAAAAAAATAAGATATCAAATATAAATCCTTACATTACTGAAAGAAAAGTAGAGAATAATTTATTAGATGAACTTTACAAAATTAACACAATGGAACTTAATGAAACTAAAGATATAAGATTTGGTAAAGGAAAATGTTCTTCTGATTTAAAATTATTTGAACAAAATAATAAGCTAATAAAATTAGTAGCTGATGATATTTCAAATATAGTAAAAGATGTGGTTAATTCAGAAATATATGTTGTTGAATCATTTTTAAATATTCTTCAGACAAATAGTGGAACTAAGCCTCATAAACACCTAGTACCATTCGATAAGAAGAATGGACTGGACAAACAAAAATATAGTCTTACATATTATGTCTCTGTAGGTGATCAAGCTGTGAGTGAGCCAGGAATACTAAAACTTTATGATCCAGATGAAGAAATTTTGCCATCAAATGGAACACTTGTAATAATTCCTTCTGGACGCACTCATTCCTCATCTTACAACGGAAAAAAGGATAGAGTTATGATAGGTGTGAATTTTTATAGCCTTAATTAAATAAAAATTAGAATTTTTTAAACTATTTTTTTTTTCTCTTAAAGCTACCTTTCCCCTTTTTAGGCTTTACAATACGTGGTTTATATTTTTTTGTAAAAAGACTCTTAGCTATTTTATTGTTCCTTTTCATCTATAAAGTAACCTTTCTTAGAACTAAGTATAAATTTTTCATCATTAAATTTTTCTTTAATTTTTTTTCTAAGTCGATAAATATGAGTTTCAACAGTATGTGTGTCTAAATCAGACCCATATTTCCAAACTTTTTTTTGTAGTTCATTAATATTAACTGGTAATTTTGATTTTTTTAAAAAAATAATTAAATTTATTTCTCTTTCGGTTAAATCTGTAAATTGGTCATTTTTACTAATTTTTCGAGAATTTAAATTTAATTTATAAGATCCTATTGAAACATCGGATTGATAATTAAATTTGTCTTTTAGAAATTTAAGATTAATTAATTCAAGTAATTTTTCAATTTTAATTGGTTTTTCTTCTACAACTAATCGATTTTTAAATTGAACTTTTTCAGATTTAGAAATAACAAGTGTGTCTAGTTCAGAATATTTTTCAATATCTTCTTTACTGAGTTCATCAATTTTAATTAAATTAAAATTTAATATTTCGTTTATTTCATTAAGAACATTAAATAAAACTTCATGCTGAAAAATAATTATTTTTCTTAAATTCATATATAATGAAAATATGACAATATTTGTTAAAAATAAAGAAACTCTTATACTTAATGACTTTATATTCAAATGTTCCATTGGAAAAAAAGGGTTAACAAAAGATAAGCATGAGGGAGATAACAAAACACCTATGGGACTTTTTAATATTGGTAATCTTTATTTTAGAAGTGATAAACATAAAAAACCAAAAGTAAGAATTACGTGTATTCCAATAAAAAAAAATATGGGGTGGTGTGACGATCCGGAGAATAAAAGAAAATATAATAAATTAATAAAGATAAAAAAAAAAATTAAGCACGAGAAGCTTTATAGAAATGATAATAAATATGATTTTTTAATACCAATTTATTACAATTATAAAAAAACTATTAGTGGAAAGGGAAGTGCAATTTTTATTCATATAACTGATAATTATAAACCAACTCAAGGATGTATTGCTCTAAAGAAAAATGATTTTTTAATCTTAATTAAACTTATTAATAAGAAAACAAAAATAAAAATTTCTTAACTTCTTTCACCAAAAATTTTAGAACCTACTCTTACAAATGTTGCTTTATGTTCCAATGCAGTTAAATAATCAGATGACATTCCCATACTCAATTCCTTTAAAGATAAATTTTCTGCTAAATTTATCATTTTTTTAAAATATTTTGAACTATCTAGGTTATTAGGTGGCAGGCACATTAAACCTATAATGTCTAATTTAAAATCATTAATACATGTCTGATAAAAGTTTGATAAATCTTCCGGCTTGATCCCATTTTTTTGAATTTCGTCTCCTATATTAATTTGAATAAAAATTTTTAAATTTTTTTTTATCTTTATTTGTTCTTCTGAAATTTTTTTCGCTAATTTCAATGAGTCCAATGAATGAATAAAATCAAAAATTTTAACAGCTTGTTTAACTTTGTTAGTTTGCAATTTTCCAATCATATGTAAATTTAAATTAGAATTTTTATTTTTAATTTCAGACCATTTTTCTAAAGCTTCCTGAACTTTATTTTCCCCAAAATCAATATGTCCAAAGTCTATTAATGGTAAAATATTTTCCATTGAAAACGTTTTACTGACAGCAATTATTTTGATATCTGATTTCAAATTCAAATTATTTGATTTTATTTCTCTTTTAATTTCGATTAAATTAGTAATACTTTTATGCATAAGAAAATTCCTTATATGTTTACTTTTATTTCAGACTTTAAAAAAGAGGAAATTTTAAAGTTTAATAAAAATGTAGGTATTATTTTTAGAAATTATCAAAAAAAATACGATAAAGATGAAATTTTAAAAACTAGAGAATTCTGTAAAAAACAAAATAGAAAACTATATTTGGCTAATGAACCTAAATTAGCTATCAATTTAAACTTAGAGGGTGTTTACATACCTTCTTTTAATAAAATTTTTTATAAGAATAAATATAAATTAAAAAAACATTTTTTAATATTAGGATCAGCACATAATGTTTTTGAAATTAAAGAAAAAGAGAAACAAGGAATTGATGTTCTATTTTTGTCACCTTTATTTAAAACAAAAAAATATAAAAAAGGCCTTGGTGTTAATAAATTTAATATACTATCAAAAATAAGTAATAAAAAAATAATAGCGTTAGGAGGGATTGATAAAAAAAATATTAAAAAAATAAAAATTACTAACGCATATGGTTTTTCTGGGATATCTTATTTTAAAAATAAGTGATAAAAATGAATAACAAAAAAATATCATCTCAAATTCAAATTTTAATTAACCAATTCAATGCTAAAAATTTTGATAATGTAATTGAAAAAAGTAAGACAATTTTAAAAAAAAATCCACAATATGTTATTTTATATAATTTAATTGGATCAGCTAATCAAAATCTAGGTAATCATATTGAAGCAGAAAACTATTTTAAAAAAGGACTTAAACTTGATCCAAATAATTTAGCTTTATTAAACAATCTTGCAATGACATATAAAAATCTTTTAAAATATAATCAAGCAGAAGATTTATATTTAAAGATAATTAAATTAAATGATAAATATATTAACGCTTTTATAAATCTGGGAAATTTAAAAAGAGACTTAAATAAATTTGATGAAGCTATTGAACTCTATCAAAAAGCTGAAATCATTTCAAATAACAATCCTATTGTTTATTATTCATTAGCTTTAGCACACCAGGGTATAGGTAATTTTCAAAAAACAATTTCTTATTCAAAAAAGACCTTGGAAATTAACCCAAATTTTACGAGGGCAGATCTCTTAATTAGTCAATCAACAAAGTATCAAGAGAATGATGAACATTACCATAGCCTTAAAAAAAAGATTGTTAGCATGAAAGCAAAATCATTTGAAATGGTAGACTTATGTTTTTCTTTATCAAAAGCTGAGGAGGATCTTAAAAATATTGAAGAGGCCTCAAAATATATGGTTAATGGTAATAAAATTAAGAAAGAATTAATTAAATATGACGTAAAGGAAGATTTAAATTTAATCAGAAATATTCAGGAAAAATTTGATAAACTAAATATTTCAGACATAAACAAAAAAGAGAAAGATCCAATAATCTTTATTTTAGGCATGCCTAGATCCGGAACTTCCTTGGTAGAACAAATTATTTCTTCTCACAGTAAAGTTTTTGGATGTGGAGAATTGCCAATATTATCCAATATTATTAAAAATAATTTTTTAACCAATAAAAAAACATTTGGAGATAGTTTAAGTAATATTGATCAAGATCATCTCACCCTAGAAAAATTAAAGTTAGAATATTTAAATTTTATTAAAAATTTTAGCATAAAAGAAGAATATATTACTGATAAAGCGCCGCTTAACTTTAGATGGATAGGTTTCATCAAATTAATTTTTCCAAATTCTAAAATAATTCACTGTACACGTGATTCTAAAAACAATTGTTTTTCCATTTTTAAAAATCTATTTGAAGGTGGTCTTAATTTTTCTTATGACCAAGAGGATCTTGTTAAATATTACAATCATTATTCAAAATTGATGAATTTTTGGAAATCAAAATTCCAGACCTCAATTCTCGATGTTAAATATGAAGAACTTATTTCTAATAATGTTTCAGAAATAAAGAAGATAATTAATTTTTGTGATTTAGATTTTGAGGATGACTGTTTAGCCTATCATAAAAATAAAACTCCAATTAAAACTATGAGTACAGCTCAGGCAAGGCAACCAATTTATAAATCTTCTCTTAATTCTTTTGAAAGATATAAAAATTATCTGACAGTTTTAAATAGTCTGGAATAAAAAAAAAGCCCCGGCTAAAAAGTCGGGGCTTTTAAATATTAAATTGTTCTATTACTAGAATGCAAATGAAAGAGCGATCTCTGTCATTTTGTCATCACTTCCAGTTGTTCCGGCATTGTTAGCAACTTCATTTCTGTTACCAGCAATTTTCATAGAACCCATAGTGTAAGCTATAGCGATACCTTCACCATCTTCAGTAACGTTTGTAGTACTTGCTTTTTGGTACTCGATTTCTCTTTCACCATAAGATACTGAAAGATCGTCGTTTACGTTAAATGCAATACCCCACTGATCAACATCTTCATCAGTAGCACCATTACCGTTGTTAGCGATTCTTGACACTTGGTAACCAAATGTTACAGGACCCATAGAGTAGTTAGCAAACACTGTTGAATGTTCGTTTTCACCACCTGTTAATCCAGCTGCATTAGCTTGTTCGCCATTTTCAGCTTCACCGTAACCAACACCCCAAGCTAGTCCATCAACTCCGAACATATCACCTGAACCTGTTAGAGCAATATCCATTGCACTTTGACCTGAACCAGAAGAAGAACCGTCAGAGTTTGAAGTCCCTGAACCTTTTCTTGCTGCTGCGTTCACAGTTACACCTGAAAAAGTGTTTATATAGTTAAATACACCTGAGTTACCAGCTGCACCAACTAATCCACCTGCTGTAAGACCATCTAAACCATCCCAGATTTCTTCTGCAGCTGTCGGTGTTTTATCATCGATAGTTGCAAGACCTGAACCTGAACCTTGGTCAAATGCGATTACACCCATATCTCCCATGTCAACTGACAATCTAGCTGATGACATACCAGCAAATTGGTCAACTGAAGTTTGCATGTAAGAAACAGTGTATCCATTAACATCACCTGAAGCTGTGAATGCTAGGTTTGTTTTCATACCAAATGGGTTACCTGTTACCTCAGTTGCATCTTCCGATGTGTAAGTTAACAAAGTAGCACCACTAACTGACATTTCAGCTGCGTTTGCTGAAACTGCCGCAAGAGATCCAGCTAAAGCTGTAAGACCTACTTTTTTTATTTTATCCATAATTTACTCCTTAAGTTATTTTTCATATATGAATAATGGTAAATTATTATTAAAATGAATATTTTAAACAAATAACCCTTAAAATTAGCAATTTGTTAATTAATGTTGTATTTTTATCACACAGCTAAAAACCTCTTTAAATTACTTTATTTAGCCATTAATACAATAAAAGCATGAATTTATTTATGAAAAAACTCTTAATTTTATTCAGTATTATCTTCATTACAAGTTCTTGTGGAATTTATAAATATTCGGATGCAAGAAAAAATCCCGTTAATGCTAATGAAAGAGTTCAGAAGAACATGGAAGAAGGAAAAGGTTTTAGACTTGGGAATTTAGGTGGAAAAAAAGGAGGCGATTTTATGTTTTCTTCTGCTAATCCAATGTGGCGAGCCTCATTAGATAAATTAAGTTTTGCACCTCTAAGTGTAGTGGATTACGGTGGTGGAGTAATTATTACTGATTGGTTTAGTGAAGAGGGCACTAGTGAAGAAATTAAATTAACAGTTAGATTTTTAACTAATGAAATTAGATCTGATGCGATTAAAATTATTATCCATAAAAGAAATTGCACGTCATATAATAACTGTAAAATCACTAGTATTGATAATTCTACAAATAATGAAATTAAATTTGCAATTTTAAAAAAAGCTGCTTCCTTACAAAAAATTGACCTAGCTAAAACTAAAGAAAAAAACTCTGACGTAAAATTACCTAAAGAATTTTAAAGAATATTAATTGTTAAAATTTAAATGCTTAATCCATCAAGATATAATTTTAAAGAGATAGAAAATAAGTGGCAAAAATTTTGGAGAGAAAATAATTCTTTTAAAGTAAATACAAATTCTCAAAGAAAAAAATTTTATTGTCTTGAGATGTTTCCTTATCCGTCAGGAAAAATTCATATGGGCCACGTTAGAAACTATACTATTGGTGACGTATTAGCACGTTACAAAAATTCTAAAGGTTTTAATGTTTTACATCCAATGGGTTGGGACTCATTTGGAATGCCTGCTGAAA
>ERZ802830.2824-NODE-2824-length-15329-cov-13.3161_pt1 | contig 15329 bp, 15 predicted proteins | sample MGYA00345654_ERZ802830 | MGnify/ENA primary metagenome ERZ802830 (study PRJEB30503, sample SAMEA104212375) | marine metagenome | biome: Westerlies Biome; feature: [SRF] surface water layer (ENVO:00010504) within the epipelagic zone...; material: water... | reverse complement strand
TCCTGTCTTTATTCTCTTTATCTTCTATTTTTTGATCTTTGTTTGTATCTATTTGATCAAATCTCTTTTCCAAAATTTTAAGATTAGTTTCTAGGAATTTTTTTTTTGTTATACTTTTGAATTCAGCATGAGACTCAAAACCTAAAAAAAATGTTAAAATTAATACGTATTGAATTGTCTTCATGCGCGTTCGTACCATTGCTATTGCTTTGTGTAAAATTTTATTTAACTTTATTTAAATAAATTATTATAAAAATTACAGGAAGACCCAAAATGGCAGTAAATATAAAAAAAATTGGGTAATTAAGAACATCAACAATAGCACCAGAATATCCTGCAATTAATTTAGGTATAAATAGCATCAAAGAACTAAAAAGAGCATATTGTGTGGCGGTAAAGCGGATCGATGTCAAAGAAGATAAATAAACTACAAATGCTGCCCCTGCAAAACCACTTGCTAGATTGTCAGCAATAATAATGGTAGCTAAATAAACTAAGTTATTTTCTGCAATTGCAAGAAAAGCAAAGAATACATTTGTTAACGATGCAGTTATAGCTCCGATCAGCAAACTTTTATAAGTTCCAAATTTCATTGCAAAAATTCCACCAAAAAAACCACCAAAAATTGTGGCAATAAGTCCAAAGAATTTTGAAAATGTTGCTATATCACTTATTAAGTAACCTTTTTCTAAATAAAAAATATTAGCCATGACACCCATTACAACGTCAGCTATTCTATAAAGGCCTATAAGCAGCAAAATTATTATTGCAATTTTTTTATATCTAACAAAAAAATTAGTAATAGGCTTAATAAATATCTCTCTAGACTGTTTCTTAGGTAAAAATTTAATTTTTTCAAGAATATAAAGCGCAAAAATAGAGAATGTAAAACTTAATAATATTTTAATTATATTTAAAATAAATATAAAAAAATAATTTAAATTATTAATTTTTGGAAAATTAAAAAATATAATAAAAAAAATTATAATTGATAATATCGTGGAAAAAGTAAACTTTACTTGGTTTAACCAATTTGTTTTATTTTTATTTTTAATATTTGGTTCTGTTGAGAGCAAAGTACATATTAGTCCCACTGACATAAACAAACTTATAATCTGATAAACTTGTTTCCATACGTCTTGTTGATAAGTTTCGCTACCCAGATAAGATGCCAGCCAAAGGCTGCCAGCACCAGAAACAATCATTGCTACCCTATACCCCGCTAAATACATTGATGAAAGTGGTCCCTGCTTTTTTTCAGGAGCAGACTCAATTCTAAATGCGTCAATTACAATATCTTGAGTTGCACTAAAAAAGGCTATTAAAACAATAGATAAAGCCATAAATTTTAAATTGCCTTGTGGGTTAGAGTATGACGCTAAAATAATCGATAGAAGAATTAGAATTTGAGTAATAAATAACCAGCTTTTTCTGTGTCCGATTTTATTTAAAAATGGAATTTGAAATTTATCAACTATAGGACTCCATAAAAATTTAAAAGAATAAGCAAATCCCGCCCAGCTAAACAATGTAACAGTGCTTCTTTCAATACCAGCTTTTACTAACCATACGGATAAAGTAGAAAAAACAAGCATGATAGGTAAACCAGCAGAAAATCCTAAACCTGCCATGAGTATATTTTCTTTTTTTAAGAATATATTTAACTCTTTAATCATTAATAAAATTTTATTAGGTTTTTATAATGTTGTAATTATTTTACAGGTATAGGTGTATCGCTTTTACTATTCATATAAGCAATAACATTTGCTCTATCTTTATCTTTTTTTAAACCAATAAAACCCATCTTAGTTCCTTTAATGTATTTCATAGGTTTATGAAGAAAGCCATTCAATTCCTCAAAAGACCAATTTTTTCCATATTTAGCCATTGCAGTAGAATATTTAAAACCTTGCACACCACCAATTTTACGATTAACAACACCCCATAGAGCTGGCCCTATTTTATTTGCGCCACCTTTATCAATACTGTGACAAGCCGCGCATTTTTTAAATACTTTAGCTCCAGATTCAATAGATGCTGAGGCTAACAAAGGTTTTATGGAAGCTAATTTTTCTTCAATTTTAACTTTTTCATTTGTTGTTTTAGTATTATCTGCAACTCCTTCAATTTTATAAGCAGATTTTTTTGGTTTATCTACTTTATATACGAAATTGCCTATTTCCTTGATACCAATAAACAGTAAAGCAGTAACCAGTACTGCAGCAGCTATTTTGTTAAATTCAAAACTATCCATTTCTTAATATTTAAATTCATATATTATTTTTTTAGAGATTTAGAGTATAAAATAAAGTAACAGTTGTCGCACTCGATGAATAAAACTGCTATAATCATACCCAGTCATTTAGCAGCTAAAAGGCTGCCAAATAAACCATTATTAAAGATAAATAATAAATCTATGATACTGCATGTCTGGGAACGTGCAAATAAGTCAAATGTGAAGGATATATTTGTTGCAACCGCAGATGAGGATATAGAGGAAGAAATAAAGCGAAATGGTGGAAATGTTATTATCACAGGGAAACATCATAGTACTGGTAGCGATAGAATTTATGAAGCACTTGAAAAGCTAAATCTAGATTATGAAATAATAATCAATGTACAGGGTGACATGCCAAACATAAATCCCGAAACTATCAATATGATTAATAATTTTATGATTTCAAATACAAACGTACCCGTAGCTACAGTTGCTAGCAAATTGAATGAAGATGAAATAAATGACAAAAATGTTGTCAAAGCAGTCACGATAAATAATTTAGAAAAAAATAAATTTTCAAAAGCTTTTGATTTTGTTAGGTCAATTACCAACGAACAATTTTACTATCATCACATTGGACTTTATGGATACAAGAGTAGTGCTTTATCAAAATTTGTAAAATTGGAGAAAACTCATAACGAAAAAAATAGAAGCCTTGAACAAATGAGGTTTATTGACCATAATATTGATATATTTGTTGGTTATACAGACGACAACCCGTTAAGTATTGATACAAAAGAGGATTTAGAAAAAATTAGAAAGATATTATGAAGCAAAAAATAGCTATACAGGGTGAATTAGGATCTTATTCGCACATTGCTGCGAATGAAATATATGAGAATGCAGAGGTTATTCCATGTAAAACTTTTGATCAAGCATTAAGCTTAACTAAAAATAATAAAGAAATAAAAGCAGTTATACCTATTGAAAACTCTATTGCAGGCAGAGTAGCAGATGTTCATTATTTATTACCTAAATATAAACTTAAAATCATTGGTGAATCTTTCCATAAGGTTAGTCATTGTCTATTAACTCTAAAAGGAAATAAATTAAAAAATATTAAGTATGTTAAAAGTCATTCACATGCAATCGGTCAGTGCCATGATAAAATTAATAAATATAAACTTATGCCAATAATTGAAACAGATACAGCTGGTGCTGCAAAAAAATTATGTGAAGAAAAAAATATAGAAAGCGCAGTTATAGCCTCTACATTAGCTGCTAAAATTTATGATTTAGAAATAGTAGAAAAAAATTTTGAAGACATCTCAGGAAACACTACAAGATTTTTAACAATGTCATCAGAAAAAAAAAATATAATCACATTCGATAGTAAAAAAAATTATATAACTACTTGCATATTCAAGTTGAAAAGTTTACCTGCTGCTCTTTATAATTCTTTAGGTGGATTTGCATCTCAGAATGTAAATTTAACGAAGTTAGAGAGCTTTACAATTAACAATACTTTTGACCAGGTACTATTTTATTTAGATTTAGAAGGTCATCTTGAAGATGTTAAAGTAAATGCAGCAATCAATGTATTAAAAAAAAATACAGAAAGCCTAGATATTTTGGGTGTTTATCAGGCCTCTAATTACAGAAATAAAGACTAGTCCACAGATTCAACTCTGTAGATTTTGGACCAACTTGTTATATTAGTATGGGGGATTGGTAATAGGTGGATGTTACGTTAATCCGGTCAGGTTCGAAAGAAAGCAGCCGTATCGTAAATTTTTCAGGTTGTTATTCAGTTCCCCGTTAAAAATTATGAATGATAGAAAACCATTAGCTTTAAGATATCGACCACAAACGTTTAGGCAATTAATTGGCCAAGAAGGTATGGTTATTTCAATACAGAATGCAATTAAGTTAAAAAGAATACCGAATGCTTATTTATTAACTGGTATACGCGGAACAGGCAAAACAACAACAGCAAGGATTATAGCCAAAGCAATTAATTGTAAAGTTGGTTTTACATTAGATGATAAAAATAAAGATAAAGAATTTTGTGAGTGTGATAATTGTCAAGCAATAACAAATTCAAATCATATTGATATCCTAGAGATGGACGCCGCATCTAAAACTGGCGTAGATGACATAAGAGAAATTTTAGAAGCATCAAAATATCATCCTTCCGTAGCATCTTATAAAGTGTTTATAATTGATGAAGTTCATATGTTATCTAAACAAGCATTTAATGCTTTATTAAAAACTTTAGAAGAACCACCTCCTCACTTAAAATTTATATTAGCTACTACTGAAGTAAAAAAAATTCCAGTAACCATTTTATCAAGATGTCAAAGGTTTGATTTAAGAAGAATAAAAGCTGATGAAATGACAAGTTTTTTAGAAAAAATATCTCAAAAGGAAAAAGCAGATATCGATAATGACTCTTTAAAATTAATATCCAAATCTTCTGAAGGCTCTGTTAGAGATGCATTGTCAATTTTAGATCAGGTAATAGTTACTCATAATTTGATGGGAGAAAAGGTTACAGAAGATAAAGTAAGAAAAATTCTCGGTTTAGCAGATGAGGCAAAGATTATTGAACTAATGATGCATATAGTAGAAGGCAATAGTCTTAGAGCCATAGAAATTTCAGAGGAAATATTTGACATTGGAGCAGATCCTAAGCTTGTTCTACATAGTTTATTAGAAGTCTGTTATTTGATGACGAGAACAAAAACACTAGGAAAAATTTCAAAAGATTTAAGTGTATCGGAGTCAGAGTCAAAACGTCTAGAAGAAATTGTTAAAAATCTAGATATGACTTATTTAACGATGTTGTGGCATTTTTTAATTAAAGGGTTAGATGATTTAAATTTATATCCCAATTTATCTATAGCTTTTCAAATGTTACTAACAAGATTATGTTATTTGAAAAATATGCCAGATCCACAGGATGTTCTAGACAATATGAAAGAAAACAAAATAAATAATTTTAATATAGATAATAATATATCTAAATCTATTGATTCAAAAACACAAATCAAAAATATTTCTCAAGAATTAGAAAGACCTAAAACAGATTTAGATGAAAATAAAATTACTTCAAAAATCAATAACCTTAATGATCTAATTAAATTAGCTGAAACAGAAAAAGAAATAGAATTAAAATTTGATTTGGAGAGAAATGTAAGATTAGTAAAATTTTCAAATGGTAAAATTGATATAGCCTTTAATGAGAAGTTATCAAAAGATTTTATTAAAAATCTTACATCTAAGTTGCTCGAGTGGACTGGTCGTAGGTGGATTATTACCTTATCAAAGAATGAAGGTGATAAAACAATTTATGAGCTTCAAGATGAAGAAAATAAAAAGGTGCTTGAGTTGGCAAAGAAAACTGAGGTTTATAAAAAAGTTAAGGAACTTTTCCCAGATGCTGAGTTAACAAATGTTGATAAAGTCAAAAATTTTAATACAGAGGAGTAACTTATGGATTTTACTAAAATGTTGAAACAAGCACAAGAAATGCAGCAGAAAATGATGGAGGCAAAAGATGGCCTTAAAAATGTTATTGCCGAGGGGGTTTCTGGTGGTGATGCTGTGAAAGTTCAAATGAATGGACATTTTGAGGTAATAAAGATTGATATTAGTGACGAAATCCTGAAGGAAGACAAGGCTGTAATCGAGGATTTAATAGTAGCTGCTACAAATAACGCAAAAAAAGAAGTTGAAGGAAAAACTCAGGAAGAAATGTCAAAAATAACGGGTGGTATAAAAATGCCACCTGGTTTTAAATTTCCTATGTAAAAATGAAATTTACTGAACCTGCACTTGATAACCTAATTAATCTAATTTCTAGATTGCCCGGTTTAGGACCAAAATCTGCTAGAAGAATAGCTTTATACCTATTAAAAAATAAAGACAGTCTTATGAAACCTTTAGCGGAAACATTGTCAAATGCTCATTCTAAAATTATAAGATGTCAAATTTGTGGAGCAATAAAATCATTAGACGCAAATTGCACTATAGAGAAATGTTATTATATCAATAATTCTTACGATCAATTATGCATTGTAGAAAATATCGCAGATATGTGGGCGATGGAAGCTACAAATATTTATAAAGGGCATTATCATATTCTTGGCGGCACTCTATCGGCTTTAAATGGATCTAATCCAGAAACGTTATTAATAAATTCTTTAATTGAAAGAGTAAAAAAAAATAATGTTAAGGAAGTGATAATTGCAACATCAGCAACGATTGAGGGTCAAACTACAGCACATTATATTAATGATAGTTTACAAGGTCTAAGTATAAAGATAACAAAATTAGCACATGGATTACCTGTGGGTAGTGAGATTGAATATTTAGACGATGGAACTTTATTTTCTGCTTTTAAATATAGAAATCCAATAAGTGAAAAATAAAATGTCAATTCTGAAAATTATAAAAGAACCAGATCCTATTCTAAGAAAAAAATCTCAACCAGTTGATAGAGTTGATGAAAATATACAACGTTTAATGAATGACATGCTTGAAACTATGTATCAAGCGCCCGGAATTGGTTTAGCGGCGCCACAGGTTGGAATATTAAAAAGAGTAATTGTTATTGACATTGCAAAAGACGATGAACCAAAAAAACCAGTATATATTGTGAATCCAAAAATAATTTGGAAATCAGAGGAAGTAATTACAAGAGAGGAGGGATGTTTGTCTATACCAGGATATTTTGCGGAAATTACCAGGCCATCAAAATGTAAAATTCAATATCTTGATTATAATGGTAATGAAAAAGAGGATGAGGTTGATAATTTATTATCAACTTGCATTCAACATGAAGTTGATCATTGTGATGGAGTATTATTTATAGATTATTTATCAAAACTTAAAAAAGATATGATTATTAAAAAGTTAATTAAAACAAATAAAGATAAACAAACTTTATAATAAAATAGTTTATGAAAATTACATTTATGGGAACACCGGATTTCGCTGTACCGGCTTTAAAGAAAATTCATGAAGTTTTTAAAATCGATACAGTGTTTACACAGCCTCCAAGAAAATCCAAAAGAGGCATGAAGGAATTAAAAAATCCAGTTCACGAAACATCAAGTCAATTAGATATAGAGGTTAGAACACCAAATAAATTAAATGCCGATTTAGACTTCTTTAAATCAAAAAATTTTAACTTGGCGGTTGTCGCTGCATATGGACAGATTATTCCAGATGCTTTTTTAAAAGAATGTTTATTTATAAATATACACGCATCGCTTTTACCCAAATGGAGAGGTGCTGCTCCTATTCAAAGATCATTAATGAATAAAGATAAATCTACAGGGATTTCAATTATGAAGATTGAAAGTGAGCTTGACAGCGGTCCAGTTTTATTAACTCAAAGTTTGCCACTGACTATTTATTCTAAATATGGCGAGGTTCATAATAGACTTGCTGAAATTGGATCAGAATTAATTTTAAAAGCGATTGATAAAATAAAAGATAATAGTTATGAATTTATAGAACAAGACCATAATCTTAAAACATACGCCAAGAAAATTAAAAAAGAAGATGAGGAAATAACTTGGGATTTAGAAGCAGAAACTGTTATATCAAAAATTCACGCTTTATCTCCAAATCCGGGTTCGTATTACTGTATTAATAATAATAAATTGAAAATCTTTGAGTGCACAATTTCCAAAAAAAAATCCAATCAACCTGGACATATCTATATTGAAAATGAAAGATTGTTTATCGGTTGCAAAGATAATTACCTTGAAGTTTTAGAAATTCAAAAGCCGGGAAAAAACAAACAAAAAACTAAAGAATTTTTAAAGGGTTATAACTTTTATTAATGACTCGTTATAAAGCTGTTGTAGAATATAATGGTACGGGTTTTGTGGGCTGGCAATCACAACCTTGTGGAAATACAATTCAGCAGATTATAGAAAAATCATTTCTTGATATACAATTAAGTAAAATAAAAATTTTTGGATCAGGACGAACTGACTCTGGTGTTCATGCTCTTGGCCAAGTATTTCATTTTGATTATAAAGAAAATCTTGATTGTAAAAAAGTTTTACTTGGCCTTAATCATTTCTTAAAAAAAAAAAATGTAAGCATATTATCTTTAAAACCAATAAATGATAATTTTGATTCTCGTAGGGATGCAAAATTAAGAACATATAAATACAGAATCTTAAATCGTATTGCCGTGCCTGCAATTTTAGAAAATCAAGTATGGCATGTAAAAAAAAAATTAGATTTTGAACTTATGAAAAAAGCATCTTCATTATTTATTGGTACACATGATTTTACAACTTTTAGAGCCTCTTCGTGTGAAGCAACTTCTCCGATACGAGATATTATATTATCAGAATTAAAAAAAAATAATGATGAAATTACTTATTCGGTTAAATCAAGGTCATTTTTACAACATCAAGTAAGATCCATGGTTGGTACTATAAAAATGATTGGGGAAAATAAATGGACTTTGAAAGATCTTAAGCAAGCTTTAAATTCGAAAGACAGACAAAAATGTGCACCGCCTGCACCTGCCCATGGGCTTTATTTGGAAAGTGTTGAGTATTAAAATGCAAAATAAACTATTATGGAATGCAGATATTGAAAGAAAAAAAAATTCAAATCTAAAAAAATTTTCTGAAAAAATTACTCATAAATATAAGATTAATTTTAATGACGATTTCACGAAATTATATAATTGGTCAACTAGAAATCCTGAAAATTTTTGGAAAGAATTTTGGGATTATTCACAAATTATCGGAAGTAAAGGTGATGAAGTAATTACTAAAAACAAAATTTTTTATAAAAATCTTTTTTTTAAAAACTCAAAGTTAAACTTTACAGAAAATTTATTATTTAAAAGTAATGACGATATTGCAATTTATTCTTTAAAAGAAGGTGGTATAAATGAAAAAATTACTTGGAAACAATTGCGTGAAAATGTTTGCAAAATATCTTATTTTCTTAAAAAAATCGGTCTTAACAAAAATGATCGCGTGGCTGGATATGTTCCAAATACAATCGAGTCTGTTGAAAGTTTTTTAGCAGTAGCTAAAAACGGGTATATATGGTCAAGTTGCTCTCCAGATTTTGGCATTCAAGGATTAGTGGATCGATTTAAACAAATAGATCCTAAAGTTCTTTTTACATGTGATTATTATTTTTATAATGGAAAAAAAATTAATATTCTAGATCGTATTCCAGAAATATTAAAAGAAATACCATCGATAAAAAAAGTTATAGTTTTCAATTATAATTCTAAGCAAATAACAAATCATGATTACGATAAATTTAATGAAATTTTAAATACATCCAAGGAAGACAATAATTTTGAAAAATTTGATTTTAATCATCCTGTTTATATTTTGTATTCAAGTGGAACTACAGGAGCACCCAAGTGCATCGTGCACGGTGCTGGCAATGCTTTAATAGAGCAAAAAAAAGAACTTTCGATACATTGTGACGTAAAGGAAAATGATAGAGTGTTTTATTTTACTACTACAGGGTGGATGATGTGGAATTGGCAAATCGCGGCATTATCGTGTGGAGCATCGATATGTTTGTATGATGGTTCACCTTTTTACCCTGACTTAAATGTTTTAATTGAGTATTGTTCTAAAAATCAATTTACATTATTTGGAGTTGGTGCCAAATATATAGATTACTTAAAAAATAAAAAATATAACGCCTCAGAATTTGATCTTAGTAATCTAAAAACTATTACTTCTACTGGATCTCCATTGGTTAGCGAAAGTTTTGAGTATGTTTACAAAAATATCAAAAAAGATGTTCACTTATCATCTATAAGTGGAGGAACGGATATGGTTGGATGTTTGGTTATTGGTAATATTTTTCAATCTGTTTATGCTGGTGAAATTCAGGGTCCTAGCTTAGGAATCGAAATTGACATTTTTGATGAAAATGGAAATAGTATTTCTAATTATGGAAAGGGAGAACTAGTAGTTAAGCAACCTTTTCCGTCTATGCCAGTAAAGTTTTGGAACGACTTTGATGAGTCAAAAATAAAGTCTGCTTACTTTAAAAAATATAACAATATTTGGCATCATGGAGATTATATACAAAAAACCAAAAATGACGGATATTTAATTTATGGTAGATCAGATGCTACATTAAATCCGGGTGGCGTAAGAATTGGAACTGCAGAAATTTATAGACAAGTTGAAAGCTTCGACGAGGTTGATGAGTCAATAGTTATCGGGCAAAATTATAATGATGATATAAGAATTGTACTTTTTGTTAAGTTAAAAGAAAAAATGATCTTAAATGATAAATTGATTCAAAGTATTAAATTAAAAATTAAAGAGAGTTGTTCACCAAGACATGTACCCTCGATAATCAAAGATTGTCCAGATATTCCAAGAACCAAAAGTGGAAAAATTGTTGAGATTGTGGTTAAAAAAATTTTAAATAAAGAAAATATAACCAATACTGAGTCTTTGGCAAACCCTGAAACGTTAGAATTTTTTAAAAAACTTACAATTTAACTTTTGTCAAAAAAACTTTTAATAATTTTAAGATATATTGACTTTAGCTTTTTCATGTCTTTAATTGACGATCTCTCATCTACTTGATGCATCGTGTTTCCAACTAACCCAAACTCAATACATGGAGCTATATCTTTTATAAATCTAGCATCAGAGGTTCCCCCAGATGTTGATAGCTTTGTTTTTTGCCTGGTTTCTTTTTGAATTATTCTCTGAATTTTTTTAACTGTTTGATTTGGATTTGTTAGGAAAGAGACACCAGTGCTAATAAATTTTACTTCTGTTTTGCACTTAAATTTTTTTTCAATTTTTTTAATTGTTGTCAATATCCTTTTTTTTAGTGAGTTAAAAGTATGAAGATTATTGTATCTTATATTAAAAGTTGCACTTGCTTTTGCTGGAATTACATTGTCTACCTCATTATCTATATGAATTTTTGTAATTTCTAAATTAGAAGGCTGAAAATTTTTGTTTCCTTTGTCCAATGATTTCGATTTTAGCTCATCTAGAATTTTAATTATAGGTGTTGCTGGGTTTAAGGCTTCACTAGGATATGCAATATGACCTTGTTTTCCTTTAACAGTTAAATATGTTGTTATACTACCGCGCCTCCCATTTTTGATCATCTGACCTAATTTGCTTCGATTTGAAGGTTCGCCTACGATACAAAAATCAATCTTTTCTTTTTTCTTTTTTAAATATTCAACAACTCTCTTTGTTCCGTTGACTGCAATTCCTTCCTCATCTCCAGTTATCAAAAAACTAATTGATCCATCGAATTTTTTATTTTGATTTAAAAAATGACTTACTGCTGAAATGAAACAACCGATTCCACCTTTCATGTCACTTACACCTCTACCAAATAAATAACCTTTCTTTATTTTTGCTTTAAAAGGATCGATAGACCATGCCGCTAAATCACCAGCCGGAACCACATCAGTATGACCGGCAAAACATAAATTTGGAGATTTATTTCCGTACCTTGCGTATAAATTTATTATTTTTTCTGTTCCCTTTTTTTGAAATGACATTAATTTGCACTTAAAACCAAGTTTTTTTAGATGTTTGGTTACTACATTCATTGCTCCAAGGTCCCTAGGAGTAATACTTGGTATTTTAATAAGCTCCTGCGTAAACCTAATTTCGTCAATTAGCTTACTCATTCATTAGTCTCTTAATAAATCGTTTATAGAAGTCTTGCTTCTTGTTTTTTCATCAACTGTTTTTACGATTACAGCACAATATAAACTTGGTCCTTTGTTATTTTTATCTGGTAATGAGCCAGGAACTACAACTGAATACGGAGGAATTTTACCAAAAATAGTTTCACCAGTTTTTCTATTTATTATTTTTGTAGACTGTCCAATAAATACACCCATTGAAATGACTGAACCTTCACCAACAATTACACCTTCAACAATTTCAGATCTTGCACCAACAAAACAATTATCTTCAATGATAGTAGGATTAGCTTGCATTGGTTCTAACACGCCTCCAATACCAGCGCCCCCAGATATATGACAGTTTTTTCCGACTTGAGCACATGATCCAACCGATGCCCATGTGTCAATCATTGAACCCTCATCTACATAGGCACCAATATTGACGAATGAAGGCATGAGTACAACGTTTTTTGCTATATAAGATCCGTGTCTAACAACCCCATTGGGCACCATCCTAAAATTTGCCTTAATAAATTCCTCTTTACCCCATCCAGCAGTTTTACCTTTAACTTTATCCCACCAAGTTGCATAGGGTCCTACAAGAGTTTTCATTTCATTAGTTTTAAAACTTAATAATATTGCCTTCTTAATCCACTGATGAACAACCCAATTTGTTCCTTTTTTTTCAGCAACTCTGATTTCTCCTTTATCTACTTTGTCTATTGTATTATTGATTGCCTCTAGAACTGATTTGTCTGAACTAACATGAATATTAGATCTTTCGTCCCAAGCATCATTAATAATCTTTTCCATTATTGACCTATAAATTTATTTGTTTGTTTTAAAAAGTCTGTAAGATTTTTTACAATATAATGAATATGATTTCCATCAAATCCTTTTTTACAATATGGATCGTCACTTTCAATCCAAGCAGTTTTCATACCCATGTTGTGTGCTGGTTCTAAATTTCTAGCAATATCTTCAATAAAGATACTGTTCTCACATTTTATATTAAATTTTTTTACGATTTTTTGGTAAGGTTCTATCTCAGGTTTTGGAATAAAATCACAATCCACTATATCGAATATTTTTTTAAAATTATTTTTTACACCAAGTCGTTCAATAACTCTTTCAGCATGCTTTTTGGATCCATTAGTAAATATAATTTTTTCTCCCGGCAATTTTTGAATTTCTTCATTTAGTTCAGGATTTTTTTTTAGAAAATCATAATCAATATCATGAACAAATTCTAAAAAGTGATGAGCGTCTATCTTATGTTTTTTCATTAATCCATTTAATGTTGTTCCATGACTGTGAAAATAATCGTTTTTTATTTTTAAAGCTTCTTCTTTTGAAACATTTAAATTTTCCATGATAAATTCGCACATTTTCTTATCTATTTTTCCAAATACATTAGTAGTTGCAGAATAAAGCGTATTATCTAAATCAAAAATCCAGTATCTGATTTTTTTTAACTCTTTCATTGTGTAATTAATGTACCAGCACCCTCATCTGTAAACAACTCATGTAATACAGCATGCGGCCTTGTTCCATCAATAATTACTACGCCACCAACTCCATTTTTAATAGCTGAAATACAAGTTTGTATTTTTGGAATCATACCACCAGTTATAATTTCATTATCAATTAATTTTTGTGCCTCAGATACAGTTAATTTCGAAATATATTTACCATTACCATCTTTCACACCAGGTACATCAGTCATTAAAAGCAATCGTTCAGCCTTTATTTTTATTGCTATTATACCAGCTGCAGTATCCGCGTTTATATTATATACTTGATCATTTTCACCAAGACCCATTGGAGCAATTACAGGTACTTTATTAGAATTAATTATATCATTTAATTTATTTACATCGATTTCTTCAGGATCTGCAACAAATCCTAGGTCTGGATTTTTTGCTTTTGTAACCTTTAAAATTCCATTTCCATTTCTTGCGGTGACTGGTTCGGTAACAACATTAAATGAATTAATTGATCTTACTAAATCTGGATTAATGTCATTCAACAATACATCTTCAACAATTTTTATAACTTTTTCGTCTGTTACTCTTAAGCCTAAGATAAATTTACTTTGTATATTTTGTTCCTCTAACCTTTTTTTTATTTGTGGACCACCACCATGGATAACTAAATTTTTGATACCAACCTGATTGCATATTGCAGCATCTTGGGCAAAAGCTTTTGAAAGTTGATCACTAGCCATAACTTGTCCTCCATACTTTAATACAATTTTTTTATCTTTATATTTTTCAATGAATTGAAGAGCTTTTTCTATTTGAGGTGCATCTTTTTTAGGCCAAAGATTTTTAAGACTCATCAAACAGTTTTGATTTTTGTTTTTCTTATTATTACATACTGTTGAGCCATAGTTAAAATATTATTTATACTCCAGTAAATAACTAGACCAGATGGAAATGATGCTAATAAAATCGTCAAAAAAAATGGAAAGAACATGAAGATTTTTGCTTGTATTGGATCAGGAGGTGCGGGATTAAGCTTTTGCTGTATGTACATTGTAACACCCATGATTATCGGCCAAGCCCCAATAATTAAAAAACTCGGCGGATTCCAAGGAATTAATCCAAAAAGATTAAAAATTGTAGTTGGGTCTGCAGCTGATAAATCTTTTATCCAACCATAAAATGGTGCGTGTCTCATTTCTATAGTTACAAAAAGCATTTTATATATTGCAAAGAAAAAAGGGATTTGTATTAAAACAGGCAGGCAGCCTGAAATAGGATTAACTTTTTCTCTTTTGTATAAATTCATCATCTCCATTTGGATTTTTTGCTTATCATCTTTGTGTAAATCTTTTAATCTCTGCATTTCTGGCTGAAGAGCTTTCATTTTTGCCATTGATGCAAAAGAATAGTTTGCTAAAGGAAAAAATAATAATCTTATAGCCGCAGTTAAAAGAATTATAGCAATACCAAAATTACCACTAATTTTATAAAGATAATCAATTATAAAAAATAGAGGTTTAGTAAAAAAATGAAACCAACCCCAATCAATTGCTAAATCAAATTTATGAAATCCTTTACTTTCAGCATAACCATCAACGACAGCTACTTCTTTTGCACCTATAAATATATTAGATATATTTGATCCCGATTGATTTACATTAACAGTTGTTGGGTCAGTAATAATATAATTTGCTTTGTATGCCTTATCATATGAAAACTCTGCATTAAATTTTTTACCTTTCTCAGGAATTACAGCTGTAAGCCAATATTTATCTGTAATGCCCACCCAGCCTTTCGATCCTTTATAGCTTTTCTTTTTTTCTACTACATCGTCATAATCTTCCTCTGTTAAATTTTCATCTACAACACCGAGTAAACCTTCATGTAGAATATAGAAGTCTTGTATCTTTGGTTTTTGTTTTCTTGTAATCTG
>ERZ802830.2823-NODE-2823-length-15330-cov-9.47915_pt1 | contig 15330 bp, 9 predicted proteins | sample MGYA00345654_ERZ802830 | MGnify/ENA primary metagenome ERZ802830 (study PRJEB30503, sample SAMEA104212375) | marine metagenome | biome: Westerlies Biome; feature: [SRF] surface water layer (ENVO:00010504) within the epipelagic zone...; material: water... | reverse complement strand
TGGCTCCCCGGGACGGATTCGAACCGCCGGCCAAGCGATTAACAGTCGCTTGCTCTACCGCTGAGCTACCGGGGAAAAGCCTGAAAAAGGGTTATACATAACAAAATCGCAGATGCAAGCCAGTTTTGCGCAAAGCCCAGACGAATTTTCATTCCGGCAGACGGAGCGCCAGCAACCGATCTGCGGCGCGGTCAATGGCGTTCGCATCAAGCGTGCCAGCATCCAATGTGGCAATAATTTCGTGATTGCGCTGCGATGCTGATTTGTCATAGGCGGGGTCATAATGATCATCCAGCACGGCGCGAACAAACCCTGGCCAGTCGCCAGCCGCGATCAGATCTCGCCACCCATCGACAATGTCATGGCCAAGCCGGGTAACAACCCAAGATAGAAGCGGGTCAAGGTGCACCGGATTTGCAATGATATGGGCGTAGTCACGGCACAGAAAGGCCACACGATGCTCAATTTTTGCGTCAGCCACAACCGAGACAGCACCACGCATCGCCGCCCAAAGTGCGGCAGGCACATGAATCTGGCCGACCTTGTTGCTTTCTGCCTCGATAAAGACAGGGCGCGCCGGATCGAGGCCGCATAAGACCGCATGAAGGCGCGATTCAAACAGCCGCTGTGGCGGTTGGTTGCCATCCGGTTCCGGGCCCAACAATGAGCCACGATGATTGGCGAGGCCTTCGAGATCGATTACCTGCGCACCCTTTGCCCGTGCCGCCTGCAAGATATGTGTCTTGGCAAGGCCGGTGCGCCCCCGCAGAACAATAAGGCGGAGGGTTTGGGGCAGGCTGTCAAGGCCGTCAAGAACCTGTTTGCGATAACGTTTATAGCCGCCGTCAATGAGGTCTGTGCGCCAGCCGATCTCGCTGAAAATCCGGGCCATTGAGCCACTGCGCTGACCCCCACGCCAGCAATAGATGAGTGGCCGGAAATTGCGGTCGGTGTCTTGTAAAATGGTGCTGAGATGAACGGCGATATTGCCAGCAACAAGGGCGGCGCCAGCGCGTTTTGCGGCAAAGGGGCTGACCTGCTTGTACATGGTGCCAATCTCGGCGCGCTGATCATTATCGAGGACTGGCAGATTGACCGCGCCCGGCAGATGATCATCGGCAAATTCAGCTGGCGAGCGCACATCGATGATCATGTCGTAATCACCGGCATTCCAGCGCTCAACACGGGTGATCGGGGCGCTCATCACGCATTTCCCCCGGCGGTAAAGGACAGGCCAGTCAACAATGGGTCGAGATGGCCAATGATTGCGGCCTGATGCCCGGTATCATTCAGGGAAGTGAGCGCTGCCGCCGCCTGGGAAGAGGGCAGGATGGCAAGTAGGCCACCACTTGTCTGCGGGTCAAAGGCAATCTCGGCCTGTTGAATTTGGCGGGGTGACAGGGCGCTGTCATCAATGCGGGTTGCCGCACGGTTCTGGTGATGCAGGCTGGAGCGGATGCCAGATGCGAGCAAATCTGCGGCACCGGCGATCAGCGGCAGGGACGGCGTGGTGATCGCAAGACCGGAAAAGCCCGCGCGTGTCGCCAGATTCAGGGCATGGCGGGCAAGCCCGAAACCGGTGACATCGGTCATCCATGCGGCACCACCAGCATGTTTGTTGAAAATCTCCGCCGCACCTTGATTGCTTTGTTCCATCACCGCGATCGCAGTTGCCAATGCCGCCCCATCGGCGCGCAACGCCATATGAGCCGCCATTATCACGCCAGTGCCAAGTGGCTTACTGAGAATTAACTGATGCGGCTTGGTGGCGGTAAGGGAAGAGGGGGCATTTTTTTGCCAGCCGGTGACGGCAAAACCGACAGAGAGATCGCCGCCCTCGCTCGTGTGGCCACCAACAAGGCGCACATTATCAGCGGCAAGCGCGGTGATCCCGCCAGCCAGCACTTGCGCCAATTGGTCCTGTTGAAGAGACAGCCGGGCTTCGGCGAGATTGACAATGGCAAGGGCGGTTGCGGGAGTGGCATTGGCGGCGTAAAGATCGCTCAGCGCATGAATCGCCGCAATCCGGCCAAGACGGAAAGGATCGGTGATGATTTGCGAGAGCATATCAACCGATTGCACGATTTTGGCACCGGCAGGCGGGTCCGGAAGCAGGGCTGAATCCGCTTCGAGGCCCGGATCGGGCATAAGTGCCGGGTCAGCACCCGCGGCAATGGCAAATTCGGCCGCTTTGCCCAGAGCGTTGGCAAGTGTTTCATGACCCGTCTTGGCCCCGCAGCCAAGGCAGCGCATGGCGGCGAAGGCCGGATCGGCAGGCGCATCGGATGGTGGGGCAGCATCACGCGCGCCATTGATTTTGGTGTTGATCTTGGGGTTGATTTTGGGGTTGATTTTGGGGTTGATTCCGGCAAGACGCACCGGCGCGGGTGGCGCTGGCATTTCGAGATCGGTATATTTGGCCATCCAGCGGCGGTCGATCCAATGTTTGAGGTAAAGCCAGAGGCGTGACTTGCTGGCATGCTTGCCGCGCACGGCAATTGCACCGCCGTCAGCCGTACCGATGAGCGCCAGATATTGCCGCTGTGGCCGCCATGATCGCAGCCGCCCGCCAAGTGCATATTGGCGCAGATTATGCGCCAGAATTGGCCCCGCGCGCACCGCGAAAACCCCGGCCTTTGGCCGCGCCTGAGGAGACAGGCTGGCAATATCACCGCTGGCAAAGACTGCCGGATGGCTGCGGCTTTGCAATGTTGTGCTGACGGCGATGAAGCCGCGATCATCAGTGGCAAGACCAGACCCGGCGATCAACGCGCCAGGTGCAACGGCAGAAACGAGGAAACAGGCATCAAATTCATGGCGGCTGTTATCGGCGAGGGTGAGTGATTTTTTGGTGATGCGGGTGACGGATTGCCCCAGATGCAGGTCACAGCCGACAGCGCGCAGACACGCGGCAAGGCGGGTGGCCGCGGCGTCACTCATCTGCGGCAGCAAGCGAGGCGATCGGCTGAACAATGCCATTTCCGGGCGTTGACCGTATTCGGTGAGCCAGCGGCGTGACAGGGACAGTGCCAATTCACCCCCCGCAGCACCGCCGCCAATAATCGCCAGTTTTTGCGGCAGAGGCCCGGCTAACAGCTTGTCGAGCTGCTGTTGGAACTGGCTGATGGGTTTGACCGGGATGGCGTTGGCACGCGCACCGACAATGGCATCACTATCTGGCTGACCACCGATATTGATCGACAGCATGTCAAAGGCAAGGGACGGCCGCGCCGCAAAATGCAGCCTGCCCGCATCGGCATCAATGCCGGTGGCGCGGTCAAGGATCAGGCGGGCATTCGCCATCTGTGCCAGACGCGCAAGGTCGATATGCAAATCCCGGTCTGACCATATGCCCTCAACATAGCCCGGCAACATGCCGGAATAGGGTGTCCGTACGTCAGGCGTCACCAGCGTCAGACGCAGACCTGAAAGCGGCGACATGGCGAATTGCCGCAAGACCGCGACCTGAGCATGGCCACCGCCGAGAAGGACAAGCTCACCAAGGGTGGGATTTGCAGCCAGCATCAAGGTTTGTGGGCGCCAAGCTGCCCCTTGAAGAAAGCTGCCGGCGCCCCCTCGGACGCGTCGATATTGACAACCTCGCCAACAAAGATGGTGTGATCGCCCCCCGGATACTCAGCCCATTCACGGCATTCAAGGCTGAGGAGTGTATTTTGCAGAACAGGTTGGCCAGAAACGCCCCAATGCCAGTCAGTATCGGCAAAACGCTCCGTCTCGGCGCGGGCAAACAGCCAGATCAAATCTTCCTGATCCGCGCGCATGACATTTACGGTAAAGCCACCGGCCTTGCGAAACAGATCAAGCTTGTCATTGCGCAGATCCAGCGACCACAACACCAAAGGGGGGTTGAGCGAAACAGAATTGAAGGAATTGACCGTCAGGCCATAAGGTTCACCCTGTTCATTGCGCGCCGTGACAATTGTCACCCCCGTCAAAAAGGATCCCAACGCAACACGCAACGCCATAGGATCAACAGGGCGGACAGATGGCTCCTCCGGCATTTCATCACCGGATGAATTGGCTTCTGGGTTCAGCATGCATCCCTCAAAAAAAGTTAACGTTGAACGCTATCAACGGGTGGCACTGCGTCATATTAGCGCATTTGGCGCGGTGATGGTATCAATTTTCACTCCGTCGGAACTTTTAATCGCGATGATCTGACGGGTGATCTGATGGGTGATCTGATGGGCCAGAGCTGCGAGGCTGCCCCCGCCGGCCCCGGATGATCGTGGCAATGAAAAGCGAGGTGCGCGGCACATAGGCGTAGGCGCGGGTGAAAAGCGATGTCCGGCCAATAAAATTTCGATAAATCGTATAGAGCATCAACAGGAAATGCGCAGCCGAGATAAAGGTGAACATCGCCCAGGCGGCAATTTTTTCGATCAAAAGACCGGCAATCAGTGGCGAGATGATCGCCCCGGCGGCATAGATGAAGATCAGTGACGCGCTGAGCGCCAGCAATTCAGTTTCGCGGACAAAGTCGCTGGCATGGGCGGCGCAGATCGAATAGATCGGAAAGGTCGAGAATCCAAACAGGAAGGACAGAATGAATACCACAGGGACTTCAGTGATGCCGAAGGCGATGTCAAGATAGACAAGATCGGTTGTCAGCAGAAGCGATACGATCGTGGCCATGATGCTGAATGTCATCAGAATGACGCGCCGTGGCAACCTGTCAGCCAGCATCCCAGATGGAATCTGCGAGACGATGCCACCGATGATCGAGACCACGAGAAACAGCGCAATCTGGGAAATCGACAGGCCGACCGCACTGGCAAACAGGGGGCCAACAGACCCGAAGGTGGCGGTCGACAAACCAGCAACAGCAACGCCAAGAGAGGCTAATGGCGAGACCCGGAATGCCACGAAGGGCTGATAGGATAATTGTTCCGGCAAGGCTGGTTCGCGCGATTGCGTCAGTGCCAGCGGCAGGATCGACAAACACATGATGATGGCAATGATGTTGTAGGCAACAAAGCTGCCAGCGGTCAGCGTGGCGATCAACGCATTCGCTAAGAGCTGTCCCGATAGATCGACAACGCGATAGAGGCTGAACACCCGTCCACGGATTTCATTGGTCGCTTTCGCCTGCAGCCAGCTCTCAATCAACGTGTAGCAGCCAGCCACCGAAAAACCGGCGAAAATACGGATGAATGCCCAAAACCACGCATTGGGATAAAGCGGATGCGCAATGATCGAGATCACGGCGATCCCCGCCATCACGGCAAAGGCACGCGAATGCCCCACACGCGTTACCAATGAGGGGCTGAAAATACACCCAAGCAAAAAGCCGGCAAAATGCCCCGAGGCAATGATGCCGATCTCTATCGCAGTGAAGCCGAGCGCCTGGCCGGAAATGGTGTCGAAAGGCCGCAGCGAGCCAATGCCCATCTGCACAAGAATGATGGAGAGAAGCAACGCCGACAGTGAGATCAGCAGCTTCATGCGGAGACTCCCCGCATTATCCAAAACAGTGCCGGAAAAAGGATCGCAATGGCGATTGGGCTGGAACGGCCTGGCATCTGTGGATTGATCTGTCGATCTTTAAAAAGGGTGAAATGATTGGAGGCCCGAACCGGAATTGAACCGATGTACACGGTTTTGCAAACCGCTGCATAACCACTCTGCCATCGGGCCACCAGTGTGTGCGGTGATACCGCAAGCCATGATCAAGGTCAATCACATCAATTGGCGTTTCGGGCAATTTCAGCGACAGGGAAGAGCAGATCCGGCGGTTCCTCGGTTTGCAACCATAGGATCTTTTAATTAGTTAATGCTGATATAATTCTCGGATGGTCAGGTTTTTTGATTTTTTATCCCGTTGGACACGACGAATTTCGATGGGGGTGGAGGGAATCTCGCTCGTTGAACTGCTGGTGGCAGTTGCCATTCTATCGATGATCAGTGTCGCAACGATCCAATTGATTGGCACGACTGACAAGGAATTGTTGCAGAGTCAGGGTGAGCGGAAATCACAGCAGACAAACGAAGCGATTACCAACTTCATTTATGATGATTTTCAGGCAGGCAAGCTCGTCCAGAGTACAAACCCGACCGCCTATGTGAATACGACCATGCCGGAAGACCTGCAACGCGGTCCCGGGCTGACCGTGGTCAGCATGCTTGGGAATGACAGCCGCTACAATGGCGTTGTCCCAAAATGCCGGCTTCTTGCCGAGACCTCAACCGGCAGTCCGACCTTCCAGTTTGCCTCTGACTGCGCCCAGCGTGGCAACAAATCCATCGGCGTGTTGATGAATGAGATGATCGCGATTGGTGCGCGGATCACGCTGGCCATCGAAGGGGCGGCAACCCGGTGCACGATCAGCACCGCATTGGCGGTTGCCAATACGACAAAAGTTGCGACAGCAACGGTGGATGATCCGGCCTGTCTGGTGACCGCAGATAATCCCGCAAGCCCGATACCCGCTGGCGCCCATGTTCTGCTGCCACGATTTATCGTCCATAACCCGCAAAATCCAGCGGCGTTCAACATTTCGCTGATCGAACCACCGGGAAGCAATGCACCGGCAATCGCTCTTGATGCACCGATGACGAAGGCAGTCATCGGCGGTGGCTTTAAAAATGATATTCCGATCATTGACGCGCTGGCGACGATCCCGCTTACTAAGGTCAGCGTGGCAGTCGAGACCGAGGAACCCAAAAGTCGTCTGAAATTGACGACTACGCCACCGGGCGTCACAGTGACCGGTCTTGGCGGACGCCGCGTTACGTTTCAGGGCCAGATCGAAAATGTGCGGTTGGCGCTGGCCAATCTGACATATCAGTCGCCGGACGGGTTTTTTGGCGAGGATGCGTTGTTCTCAACCATGGTGTCTGAGCCACTCAGGAAAACGAGACGAACGAATCTCAATGTTATTGCCAATTGCGGAAACCAGACATGCGGCACGGCAACGCGGTTTGACCTTGGCACCTTCAATGCCAGCACAGGTAAATTCACCACGCATAAATATCTGACAACAACCAGTGTGTGCAGTAATGAATATCCAACAACATATTATGGGTATTGCGGCAGAGCCTATCGATATGACCTGCCGAATGGGCAGCGAAACAGGGCAAATGCGCAAAAATGTGCGCTGGCAGGTGACACGAGGTTGCAGAGTTTGCAATCACATTATCCGACCTATCCGAATGCCCTGAACAGCGTTGACAATTTTCCCTATATCCTGTTTTCGCCAAAGGCGCGTAACCAACAGCCCGATACGATCACCGTTTTCATTCATGAACAGATGCCGCTGAACACCCGTGATCGCTATACGCTGTTTTTCAATTTCGACAGTTTTGACGGCACCTCTGGTGATGTGGAATTCACCCTGAACAACATTGAGGAAAACCGCAATCTGGATAAACGAAACGACCCCTTTACCCTGGTTGATGATCCGGGTGAATTCAATCCGCAGGTCATCGGATCGAACGGTGTGCTGACAGGAACGCCGCAATGGGAGAAACCCTATGACGGGTTGATTGTTCCGCTGAGGCTGCCGGCAAGCGTACAGATGGACCCCATTACAAATCTGTTCGAGTTGAAGGATTACTGGCAGGATCCCGATGGTGACAACAATACCAATCCAAACCTTGTCGTAAACAGATGGACCGGACTTGATGGCTGGAGTATCCGTGCGGTGGGGCCGGACCGAAAAACCGTTTACTACCAGAAGGTGCCGTTTGACCACAACACCAGTACCCCAAAAACAGCCATCCAGGTGAATATTAATAAATCACAGCGCTGTTCATCAACGCCGCTGGTACAACAATCAGGCTCGAATGAATGACATCAGAATTGTCCGAAGGACATTAGAATTGTCCGAATGACAGGGTGTAATAGGCGCCATTGAGTGCCGCAATTTCCGATGCATAGATACCTATCTCGCCCGATTTGGCACTGGCGCAGGTGACAATGACAAAGCGCAGGAACCGGGGATCATTGCTGCGGTTGACTATGAAGGACGCCACCAGGCGGTTGCTGGCGGTCGAGGCTCTCGTGCTGTAGGTTGTCTGTGTGTTGAGCAGACCCTGCGCGCCAAGAAGATTGGGGTCAATCGCGGCAATACGCGCCGAGCAAGAGCGGGCAAGAGTTGTCACCTCGGTGGATGGCGTGTTGCTGTACCCATCGGGGACACCCTCTGCTGCTTTTACCAGATAAACCGCAACCTCGAGATTTTCACGCGCTTCCTGACCGAGATTGGTCGTGATCTGCTGGCGGATTTGCGTTTCCTTGTTCAGCCGTACCATGTCCATCAGAGGCACAACGGTGACGCTGAGCAGGGCGATGATGAACAACACCGAGACCATAGCAAAGCCGTCCTGCCGGGTGAGCTGATGATTGGCCGTCTGGGTTTCGCGCATTACTATTTTCTTGCAGATCATCACAGTTACGGGTCGTTATGGCGATTGGGTATTGTGTGGCATCAGATTATCCTGTTTTACGGATAAACATCGATTTTTTGGCGATGGGTCAATAGACGCTTTTCAAGGCATTCAAATTAAATGTTTAAAAACATATAAGTAGACAGTTTCTTTGCCTTCTTACTGAGTTAGCGAGCACTCTATAAAGTGCTAAGAAATAGTTAACATATTGTAAAATGCGCTTCTCGTTTTCTTCGATTGAGGTGACCATGTTGCTATCGGTTGTTTGTTTGTGCCGTCATTGGTATCGGCATCTTGAACGCGACATGGGTCGTCTCTCAAATTTCCGCTTTAACCGGGAGGGTGACCCTACAAACCGGTTCGCCGCACTGGCTGGTTTCACGCTTGTCGAACTTGTCGTCTATATGGCGATATTTTCAATTTTCTCGATTGGTGTGACGACGCTCGTTCTAGATATTCAATCATCTTTTTCCAAGACAACAAGCTTTATAAAAGATTCGGATGACGAGGCGCTGGCAATCAAGCGTTTGGAGATCCAACTCGGAAAGTCAGACCGGGTGATGATCGACAATGTCAGTGTGGGGGATCAGGCCTGTCTGCGCCTACGGCGGGAAAAATTCAAAAGCCGTGTCGGCTATAACTTCAATGGCCTGACCCAGTCATTCGCCCCTCCAAGCGCGACCTATTTCTTTCCCAATTATCAAATTGGGCGAAGTATCTCTGTCTGGGTGAAGATTCCGCCATCGCAATCCGGATTGGGCACCATCATCAAATGGGGCAGCAACATGCCCTACAAGAAATCCGCCCTGGCTATAAGTAACGGTCGGCCACGCTTTGATAGTAGATGCGGCATCCTTACCGCCAATGGGTCTCCTGATTTGCGCGACAACAAATGGCATCACATCGTCTTTACGCATGAAAGTAATTCACGCCTCAGCAGTGCCAACAGCAAATTCTATGTTGATGGGACGCAGGTTGGCACCAGCTTTACCGATGTGTGTGGTGGCACCCCAAAAATAATCAATACCGACATGAACAATCTCGAGATGGGCACCGATAGCACACTTCAAAACTCCCATTTCAAGGGCGCGATGTCAGATCTACGTGTTTATGTTAACCCGTTGAGCGTTGGTCAGATCGAGTCCCTTTTCATGGGTAATCAGTCAACGCCAGTGAGTGCTTGGCGAATGACGGCCCGCTGGCCTTTGAACGTCTCGCCACAATCGGGCTCTTGGGTACCAATTCAAGGCGGTTTTGCACATTCTCTCCACGCAAGCCTCCAGGGCTTTGGCAGCACCGATCCACTACTTGAAACCTTCGAAGCAGATGACATCGATCATAGTTTTTGCTTTTTCGATGATGATAATGATGGCCGCTATGCGATGTGGGAGTCCAGCACGGCAAAATCCCTGCCACAAAGGGGCGGCGAGGCTGGCTGGACCCGCCGTACAAAGGAAAATTTCGTTCCAACAAGCAGCGGCTTTTTCAATGCCATCGGCAATGATCCAAATTCAGTTGTGGGCAATTTTGCCGTGGTCAATGGCACTGCGGCAAGCGCCGCGGCGACCGACGTAAATAAATCAAAATCATTCACGACACGGCGCCGTACACGCCATCCTGAACTCTGCGCGATCGCCCCGGCTTTGCAGCTTTCAAGCACAAAATGCAACTTTTCCAGCGCGCATATCATAGTCGATAATTATGATCCGATGAGCAGTAGTTACATTGAGGTCATGCATGCGCCATCAATTACCAGTGGCAGCATTACCACCTATCAGGAATTGCCGAACATGCCGACCAATGTGGTTGGCATTTGGAATCATGATGAAGGAATTTTCAGCCTGAAAACAAATGACGGCAGTGCTCTTTCACCAAAATTATGGCAACGAACGCTGAGGAATATGCTCTTTCGCCCGCAGAGCAATAGTTTCAATCGAACCCAAAAATTCACCTTTGGATTGGGCGGCGCGCCATTTCTGAAAAATGGCCAATTCCATTTCTATGATTTCGTGCAGTCCGATGGCATGAAACAGTCAAACCCAAGGGCCCTGTATCCCTATGCGACAGCCGAACAGAAGGCAGCAACGCCAGATCCAGCCTTTTGTGGGATGACCTCGCATCTGGCGACAATCACCAGCGAAGAGGAAAACATACATCTGGGCCGGGTGACGAGAGCAGCCTGGGGTGGTGTGATGCAGTCCGGTTGGCTTGGCGGCTATGTTGAGGCAACAGACCGGAACAAGAATTGGAAGTGGCGAGTGGGGTCAGATAATGGAACGGTTTTCTGGCAGGGAACCGGGCAGACGGGGAATGCAATCACTGATATGCCGGACAAAACCGTTGCGCCACCCGTCTATCCACAAGTCATGAGAAAATTTGGTCTGGATCACCTGCCGGGGGTGCGGATAAATTCCTACCGCCGGAAAATCTTTGCTAATGATGGCTCAGAATTGCGCTTTACCGATTTTGCCTTTGGCTATCCCGGCAACAACTGCAGTTCAAGGTACAATTCGTTGGCCTGTGAGCCTTATGACCGGTATCCGGGTAGCCAATATTTATCCATTCAAGGTGAGTCGGTGATGGGCGGATTGTGGCATGCTTTTGGTGCTCGCGGTGTGCGGCCATTCTGTGGTGCGGGCAATTGGAACAACAAAAAAATCTGTGGTCATTACCGCGAATTGAGCGGTACGCCGACACTTGACCCGTTGGCGGTGCTTGGGGAAAGCGTTACCGTGGATATGCAGCGGTTCCATGAATTCTGCAGTAAGTAAAGTGCGTCAACGCGCCATCACGCCAGCCAGTTATGAAGCCATTGAACAAAGGCAGGATTAGTTCTATATACTTGGTGCTGGGGCGCGACCCGGCATGATGCAAGCATTCCCAAATTTCATGAGCCAGGAACGATGAACGACGTCCAATTTGAAACCGCACGCCGCATGATGGTGGATTGCCAGATCAGACCGACAAAGGTGACAGATGAGAGGGTGCTCGAGGCATTTGCCACGGTCCCACGCGAGATGTTTGTTGGCAAATCGCAGCGCAGCATTGCCTATGTCGATGAGGATCTGCCGCTATCCGGCGGACGCTGGTTGATGGAACCGATGGTGCTGGCGCGTCTGGCGCAGGCGCTCGATGTGCGGATGAGCGATCATGTTCTCATCATTGGCGGTGCCACCGGCTATGGCACTGCGATCATGGCGCATCTTGCCGGCTCGGTGATCTCAATCGAGACACGCGCGCAGTTGGTGGAAAAATCCCAGGAAACGCTGGTTTCGATCGGCACCGACAATGCGGCGGTGATCAAGTCACGGCTGTGTGATGGCTACAGCAAGGAAGGGCCATATGACCGGATCCTGATCGAGGGTGCGGTTGCCCATGTGCCGGAAAAACTGCTTGACCAATTGACACCGAAAGGCAAGCTGGTGGCCGTCTGGCGGCAAGCTGACGCGCCCGTTGGCGTGGCCAGCCTGTGGTGCCGCGCCGGCGATGGCTTTGCCCGCACGCCACTTTTTGACGCGCAGACACCCGTGCTCGAGGAATTCAGGGCAAAACAGGAATTTGTATTCTAGTTTGTGGTCTTGGTGTTGTTGTCGTTCGCGTTGTTGTTCTCGTTGTTGTTCTCGTTGTTGTTCCGGGCAGGGTAACGTAAGCTGATTGCCGTAGTTTTGGTAATCCATAAATCGTGGATAAAACAGATGGAGGCTGCCGTGAAACGTGTGATACGCCGCACCGTGATGATTATGCTTGCAGGATTTAGCGTGATAATGTTTTCCCCTGCCGTGCTTGCGGTTGATATGGAAAGCAGCATGCGCGCGGCGCTTGGCAATAGTGCCTCGCTGGCAGCAGCGCGGCAAAGCTGGGTCGCAGCCCGCGAGAATATCGGCGTTAATGCCGTTACCACCGACTGGTCGGCAACCGGCAATTTCACCGGAACACGATCACAGACGGATAGTGCCACCAGCAGTGGCTTTGTGAACAGCACATCAGCGGCGGCGAGCATCACATTGTCGAAGAACCTGTATGATGGGGGGCAAACGGAAGAAGGCACCAAGCTGGATCTGATCATGCTGCGCGCAGAGACAGCTGGTTATGAGAGTGTCGAGCAAAATGTGCTGATGGGCGCGATCGAGGCACATCTGGCCGTGGTCAAGGCGCAGCGTGATGTGGTACTAAATGAGGACAATGCCAAGAGGATGCAGGCACATGTCAATGCCGCACGGGTGCGGTTAGAGGCAGGCGCGGCAACGCCAACACGCCTTGCCGAGGCCGAGGCGCGCTATGCCCGGGCGAAATCAACATTGATCATCGCCAGAACGGCATTGCGTAACGCCGAGGATGAATTTCATTCGATCACCGGAAATGAGGCGGTGCAACTGGCGGTGCCGGCGGTGGGATCAACATTGCCAACAAGCCTTGCAGATGCTGAAGAAATCGGCCGCACAGAACATCCCGATATCCGCCGCGTAGAAGCCAATGAAGACGCCGCAATGCAGGGGTTTGACACCTTGTTGTCTTCGGTAAAACCCAAAGTGTCATTCGATTTGAGCGCGAGTGATACGAACGCAACCGGAACCGCTAGCGACAAAACTGTGCTGTCGGCGCAGATCAAACTGACGACACCGCTGATGGTGACCACCGCAACACGGGCAAAATCACGCAATCTTTCGGCAAAACTGGCTGCAGCGCAATTCGCGCGTGATGACATGCTCCGCCAGGTGGGGCTAAATGTGCGTAAGAATTTCCGCTCTCTGGAGACAGCGCGGTCACAGGTGACGGCGGTTCAGGCAGAGGTTGAGGCCTCGCGATTGGTCGCAGATGGTATTCGTAACGAGTTTGAGTTTGGGCAGAAAACCAGTCTTGACGTGCAGGACGCCGAACAGGATGTCAATGACGCCGAACTCCGGCTGGTCTCAGCACAGCATGATTTATTGCTCAGCGCCTACCGATTGCAGGCGGCACTTGGCCGGCTGACGTCGCGCGCACTTGGGCTTGATGACGTGCTTGGTCCTCTTGAAGGTGAAGCATCACCCGCACCCTATTTCAGCAGCATTCTTCCGTTCTCCGGGAAGTGATCCGCATCCGGCACCGGAATTGGCGGTTTCCTTGCGACAGGACGTGGCGGCGCTGAGGGGGTGAAAACATGCAGCTTGGATGCGGCTTGGGTTCGGCTTGGGTTCGGCTTGGGTGCCAAGATGCATTGCAGGATGCCAAGATGCGTTGCAGGATGCAGGCGAGTGTCGTAAAACCTCCGCGCAGAGCAAAAATTAATCACTCTTGATACGATCACACCTGATACGATCACACCTGATACGATCACACTTGAAACAATCGCGCAGATAATAATCACATCCGCACAACCGGGACCAAGCATGGCAGAGTCAATTTTACCGAAGAATTATGATCCCAAATCTATTGAGGCTGATTGGTACGAGACCTGGGAACAGGCAGGGCATTTTGCCGCCGATCCAGCGTCTGCAAAAACGCCCTATACAATCATGATGCCACCGCCGAATGTTACCGGCAGTTTGCATATGGGGCACGCGCTGACTTTCACCCTGCAGGATCTTTTGATCCGCTATCACCGGATGGTAGGGCGTGACGCGCTGTGGCAGCCGGGACAGGATCATGCTGGCATCGCCACGCAGATGGTCGTGGAACGCCAGCTTGCCGACCAGAAGATTGATCGCCGTGACATCGGCCGCGAGGCGTTTATTGACAAGGTCTGGGAATGGAAAGCTGAGTCCGGTGGCACCATCCAGCGCCAGCTACGCCGTATCGGGGCGTCGCCCGATTGGGAACGCAACCGCTTCACGCTTGATGAGGGGCTGTCAAAGGCGGTGCGGCAGATTTTTGTCCAGATGCATCGTGACGGGCTGATTTATCGCGACAAGCGGCTGGTCAATTGGGACCCGAAATTGCTGACCGCAATCTCCGACCTTGAGGTCGAGCAGCGCGAGCAGGAAAGCTCTATGTGGCACCTGAAATACCGCATTGAGGGAACGACGGACGAGTTCATCTCGATCGCCACAACCCGCCCGGAAACGATGCTTGGTGATGGCGCGGTGGCGGTGCATCCTGATGATGAACGCTATAAGCATATGGTTGGCAAAATGGCCATTCTACCGCTGTCAAACCGGGCCATCCCGATCATTGCCGATGAATATCCCGACCCGGAAAAGGGATCAGGCGCGGTGAAAATAACGCCCGCACATGATTTCAATGATTTTGAGGTTGGCCGCCGACACGATCTGCCATTGATCAATCTGATGACGGAAACCGCAGCTATGGCAGCGGTCCCGGAAATTCCGGAAAAATATCAAGGCATGGACCGGTATGAGGCGCGCAGGCAGATCTTGGCGGATATGGCTGCGGAGGAGCTGGTCGATTTTGAGGAAAAGGTGCAGAACTCGGTGCCGCATGGCGACCGCTCTGGCGTCGTCATCGAGCCATGGCTGATGGATCAGTGGTATGTCAACGCCGCCGAGCTGGCAAAACCGGCGATCCGCGCGGTCGAGGAGGGGCGGACGAAATTCGTTCCCGAACGCTGGTCAAAGACCTATTTCGAATGGATGCGGAACATCCAGCCCTGGTGCATCTCGCGGCAATTATGGTGGGGCCACCGGATACCAGCATGGTATGGACCGGACGGCCACATCTTTGTCGAGGAGAGCGAGCAGGAGGCGATGGCGGCGGCGCAGGCGCATTACGGCAAGAATGTTGAGCTCAGCCGTGATAATGACGTGCTGGACACCTGGTTTTCCAGCGGCCTGTGGCCGTTTTCGACACTTGGCTGGCCAGACGAGAGCGAGGACGTGCAACGCGATCTGGCGCGCTATTATCCGGGTGATGTTCTGGTCACCGGCTTTGATATCATCTTTTTCTGGGTGGCCCGCATGATGATGATGAGCATGCATTTCATGG
>ERZ802830.2816-NODE-2816-length-15351-cov-7.38729_pt1 | contig 15351 bp, 6 predicted proteins | sample MGYA00345654_ERZ802830 | MGnify/ENA primary metagenome ERZ802830 (study PRJEB30503, sample SAMEA104212375) | marine metagenome | biome: Westerlies Biome; feature: [SRF] surface water layer (ENVO:00010504) within the epipelagic zone...; material: water... | reverse complement strand
AGCCTCTGAATCTCTCCATGTTTTTAAATCCCAAACATGATGGTTTTCACCATATAATTCACAGAATCTTTCATTTTTAATTTTAGCAAGAGAAATCTGTTGTTTTGCTGGCATACCAACTCTGTTTCTAACAGCATTGACTAATTGTTTAGCTCTAACTGGTTTACCAATTTCAAATGCAGCTTCAGCAGCATTTAAATACATTTCACCAGTTCTAAATACAACATAATTTGATTCATCACCGTCAAAAGGTATAAACTCATAACTACCATCTAATGGAATTCTATGCTGTGCAAGTCTACCACCTCTGTTTCTATTTCTTGTTGGAGCTCTTCTAGGAGCAACATCTCCACCTCTACCTTTAACATTCGGATTACTCGCTCCAACTGTATTATCGTGGAACCAAACACTTCTTCCTGCATAAACTTCTTCTGGTGTCCATGCCTTAGCTAAGTATCTAGGATCTTTTTGATACACAACATCTTCAATATCAAAGAAGGTCTTGTTGTTGAATAATCCTCTGTTTTTGTTACCAGGTGTTCCATCTTTATACTCAAATCTTTCTACAGAAGCCTCGTAGATATGGGTATTTGATCCCCATCCAGATTTAAAGCCGTCAGGCATGTTAAAGTAACCATGCATGTGAGTTTTTCCAAGTCCTAAATCATATTCCGAAACAAAAATCATCTCAGTATTACCTTTTTTAGTTAGGACTTCTGAATATGTTTTTTGATATGTTCCTCCTCCAGTATGTAAAGGATGTTTTCCACTATCAATAATTGCACTAGCAGAAGCGTGAGACATTGTATAATATCCAGCAGCCATACCAGCAGGTATTGATGTTAACCCATCAGATGACTGAGGATGATATTTTGCAATTCTTGCAGCGTAAAGAGCAGCTCTACTTTTTAGAGCATGTGCAGCCCATTTTGTAGCTTTTCCACTCATAGCTGTTCCAGGTAAGTCTGCAATTGCAACATCACAGTCAGCAATGACTTGATCATATACGTCTTGTAAGGAAGATCTTGGTGTCATCAATTCATCATAAGATGCATCAAGTTGTTTAGGAACTAGTTCAATTGGAACTCCACCATATCTTTTTGCCATTTCAAAATACATATATGCTCTCATGAATTTAGCCTCTGCAATTTGAGTCTTAACTGTTGTAGCATCAAATGTTGCTTCATTAAGAATTTCTATGATCTCATTAGCAGATCTAATATTACCGTATGGCCAATAATTAAGTGATGTACGGGATCCACTAGCAGTTGGAATATCCGTTGATGATTTAAGTGATTCTTGCCATGGTGCCATTGCAGTACCTTCACCACCTGTTATGAAATCAACGAATCTCCAGTGTTTCCAGGCAATTTTGTTACCATCTCTTGAACCAATATGATCATTAGGCTCCCACCTAGTGTTATGGTAAATCTTTGTTAAAAATGCTTCCACTAATTTTGGATCATTTTTAACAGCATCTTCCGAAATCATATTTGTAGGCTGCAGATCTAAATCCGCACAACCAACAAGAATCATCATCGGAAGGAAAATGTATAGTAATTTATTTATTTTATTCATAATTATTCAAATTTAATATTTTTTATTTTTTTTAAAAATTAATTTTTAAGCCGGTTGTCCAAGACCTAGTCGTTGGATATGTGTTTCCTTGGCCACTGGCAACTTCAGGATCATAAAGTCCTGACCAAATACCTAGGTTATCTATAGTAAGTACATTGTTACCTGCAAGGTAAAGTTGGATTCCATCTAAACCTAGCTTATCAGTGGCGCTTTTAGGAATATTGTATGCAATATTTAAAGTCTTAAGTCTTAAATACATTGCATCTATTCTGGTAAAATCATTACCACGGCTACTTATTGCAGGTACACCACCAGTATTGTTTGCAGGCGGGAATCTTCTTAATACTTCAACATCACCGTTAGCTCCTTTAATAGATCTATTATCATATGCAACCTGTGTTGGGATTGATTGGTGACTATTTAGTCCTTGCCAACTTGCTGTTCCTCCAAAAACAATTGAGTAACCAGCAGCTCCTTGCCATAATGCCTGTACGCTCCAATTACCCCATCTTGCGTTTGTCCATGTACTGTAATTCCAATTAGGCATTCCACCTTTACCAATAATACGTTGATCTTTCCAATCAATTAGGCCATCACCGTTATGATCAACAAATATAAGATCACCCACTATAACAGTTTGATTACCCGCATTATCTGCATCAACTGGGTGATTGTCAATTTGGCTTTGAGAAGTAAAGAATCCTGTAGTATTAAAGCCCCACTGTTGATCGTCCCACTGACCAGTTCTAGAATATCTTGCATTATACAGTGCATTTGCAGCTGCAGTTGCAGCATCAACTCCCTCGGTTGGAAGGATATTCTCATCCCATGAAACATATTTACCTCTAGCCCATGAAATCATAGGGTTGATTTCATAGCTTACAGATCCAATTTTACCTCGGTGTTTAAGCATTAAATCAAATCCTCTATTATCTCTTGTATTTAAGTTAGTTCTTGGTAGACTTGCTCCAAAGTTGAAAGGCACACCTTCAGTTGGCACAGCTAAAATATCTTCTCTTAACCTATAGAAAACATCAAATTCAAATCCTAGACCACCATCCCATAATGTTCCTTCAATACCAAGGTTAGCAATTTTCATTGTTTCCCATGTGATAAGTGCATTAGCTAAACCAGCGGAAGAAATAATTGGATATGGATCTCCATTAAATAAATAGAATCCATTTGCAATATTATAACCACTTAAAAAGTCAAAGTTTGAAACAGCGTCATTACCCATTATACCATATGAAGCTCTGAATTTTAGATTATTCCAAGCAGAATTATCTTTCATAAAGTCTTCTTCAGAAATTCTCCATCCGAAACTAAGACTTGGAAAATATCCCCATCTACCCTCAAGTGAATATCTTGCTGTTGCATCTGCTCTCATTGTAGCAGAAAATAAATATTTATCCTTGTAACTATAATTTACCCTACCTACATAACTTTTTCTTGCACTTTCAGAGAAAATCTCTGCGTTATCTAATTCAGCTCGAGATGAATAATTCAAATATGGAGCTTCGAAAGACAAAGGATCAGTTCTTGATCCCATCAAATAATCTCTTTTAAATTCTGTTGACTCTGCAACAAATAGCGCATTCAATTGATTGTCCCCCCATTCCTTATCATATGTGACAGTCAATTTAGGTAATAATTCCATGTCTCTGTCAGAGTTAACACTAATAGCATCTCTCATGTAAGTACCATACAATGCATAAACATCAGGTCCAGATGAGAGTGACGGGTCATATGTATACATTGGAAATTGTTTCTGAATATTTTTATTCCACTCAGTTTGAGTTTCCATGTTTAAACTTCCTGATATTTCCAGCCCAGAAATAAATGGCACATCATATGTAAGACTTATAGCACCCCTTAAGTTATTATCTCTATTTACAATAGTCCCAGAATACTCTTTTCTAACTTGATAGAAAGGAGAATATGGAGAGGCAGCACCAGTATGTGATGCATATGACTCATCTGGATATTCAGCTAAATAAGTTGGTTTACCAGAATTTAATCTTGTGTAGAATTCTTGAGTGCTAAAATTTGCCCTATCTACAGTTGTTTGAAAATATGACATATCCACTTGAGCCTTTAAATTATCATTTAATTGCATGTCCAAATTCGTTCTAATATTGTAACGCTCATGCGTATAATCAGCTTTTCTTAACTGACTTTCAGTATCTGTGAATCCAACAGATATAAAATATCCAATATCTTCACTTCTTCCACGAGCACTTAAATTGTGCTGTGTTTGCATTTGCCAATCTTCATAAACAATATCACGCCAGTCATTTCCAGCAAAATCTAATCCAGTTGTAGTATCATAAACTTGCTTTCTTTCATTATCCCATCCAAGATATGGAGGCATTAAATCGCCCAAAGGTTGTCCTTGTTCATTGTAACCTAAATTAACGTAATCATTCGTGCCAATAGTTCTTGGCTCATATGTTAATGAAGACATTGATAAAGTTCCGTTGTAAGTAAATTTAGTTCCTTGACCTCTGTCAGATCCTCTTTTAGTAGTTATTAAGATAACTCCATTTCCTGCTCTTGCTCCGTAAATAGAAGCAGCAGCATCCTTTAGAATTGAAATGTTTTCAATATCATTTGGATCTACTTGACCGAAAGTTGCAACAATTCCATCAACAATAATTAGTGGAGCCTCAAAATTTCTAATCCTTAAAGTAGCAAAATCACTACCAGGTAAACCAGACCCTGATCTTACAGAAAGACCAGCAGCTTGACCCATAATAAGTTGACTAGTGTTTGGAGCCGGTCTCAAGTTAATTTCTTCTCCAGAAATTGATGCAACAGATCCAGTTAATGTCTTTTTCTGTTGTGTACCATAACCAACTACAACTACTTCCTCCAATTTGGAGACATCTTCTTGCATAACAACACTCATTGAAGCAGAAATACCTAATTCTTGTGTTAAATATCCTATATAAGAAAATATTAAAGTTGCAGAATCACCAGCATTTAATTGAAAATTTCCATCAAAATCTGATACTGTTCCATTGGATGTTCCTTTTTCTACAATACTAACTCCTGGTAATGGATTTCCTTCTGCATCGGAAACGGAACCGCTTACGATGTTCTGAGAAAACATGAGGTTAGTTGAGAATAAAAAAGCACATAATACAAACAGTTTTCTAAAAATATTTATTGAATTCATATAATAATTTATTAGTTGTTTTAGTTTTTTTGTTGTTTGAAGTCAGTGAATATAAATAAAAAAATAACTTCTTCCAAGAATATCTCAATAAAAGGTATGTGATTTTTTTAAAAAATCAACAGAAGTAGTATTTTTTTAAGAATTTGATAATTAAAAATAAAATATGTTAAAAAAACAATAACAAATTAATTAACAGGTCTTATTACGTAACTATAAGTATAATTTCCAGGTTCAATCGTGTATTTTTTAAGAGTTCTAGCTCCCCAGCTATTATCACCTCCAACACCCATTTGCTTTAGATCAATATTGAGACTAATAAAGCCTCTTTTAGGAACATCTACAGGCTTTCTTTGCATTTTTACAAGTCTTTGTCTTACTGCTAATGTTTCACCAGGTTTTTGAGCAATTAAACCATCATCAAAATCTTCAATTGTATTATAGTGAGCACTGAAAGAGACTAATGGTTCTCCAATAATTTCAAACCCAACATTGTTTTTATTTAAAACTTTTAACCATCTAACATCTGTTCTGTATCCATTTTCTTGCGGTCTTGAATATTCAAAATCTAGATCTTCAACTAAATTATTGTAAAGTCCAACAAATGCTGATGATTTTCTATCATTATAATTTTCATGAGGACCCCTTCCATACCAAATAACATTATTGTAATCTTTTGGCATAGTAAAGTTCATGCCAAATCGAGGCATTTGTGCATCATTTAATTTGCCGCCATAAATAAATTCATTTTTAACCTTCAAAACTCCTTTTGAATTAATAGAATAAGTCAATTTATTTGCTGAGTCGATATTATTTAAATTGTATTTCACAACCACTTCAATCAAATTTGCATCTACTCTGTTTAATTTAATACTTTCAAATTGTCTACTATTAGATGCAGTTTTCCATTCTTTGGATCTTAGAGGTAAATTATTTCCATAATCATTATCAATAGGAGCTCTCCAGAAATTTGTATATGGACTTGACTCAATAAACTCATTTTCATTTACTTTATAGCTAATAAGCGATCCATCAATAGAGTTAAATGAAATTTCGGCTATGTCATTTGAAATCTTTAATTGATTTTTTGAATTAACAACTTTTAATCTTTTACCCTTGTTGCTTGCTTTAAGAGAATATTCAGCTCTTTTATAGAACATTTGATCAGAAATTAGTACATGACCAGATTCAACCAATGGTTCCAGTCCTCTTGATTTTCCTTTTACATTCACAAAATACTCAGCAAAAGGATCAAAAGAAAAATCTTTAAAAAGGTTGTCAATAATCATAAAATCTTGAGGCTTGATATTAAAACTCATCAATTCACTTTTTACGATTTGACCATTTTCAATTAAATCAAATTCAAAATCAAAATCACTTAAATTTTTAAAGAAAAATCTATTTTCAACTTTTATTTTATCTCCATTTCCTAAGATTGATATTTTAGCATCTTGATATACATGCTTTACTTCCTCTAGCGCAGGATGAGGTGTTCGATCTGGATTTACAAGACCATTCATGCAAAAATTGGAGTCATTGTAATAACTACTTGGGGCGTAATCCCCACCATATGCCCAGTATTTCTTACCATCTTTAAATTCGGCAAGACCTTGATCAACAAAGTCCCATATAAATCCTCCTTGCATTTGTCTCTCACGATATACCATATCCCATAAATCTTTGATATTTCCATTACTATTTCCCATAGCATGAGAATATTCTGCCCATATAAAAGGTCTATTTGGAAACTTACCTATGTAATCCCTTTTAATATCATCCATATAGTGATACATCCATCCAAAGAAATCACTATGAGGTTCTAAATTGATACCTCTCATTTCTTTCTTTCCTCTTTGCATTCTAGGATGTTCAGATGTTCTTTCATAAAAAGTCAACCTTGTATCATCAAACTTTTTCAACCATTTGTAACCCTCAACAAAAACAGGCCCATCCCCAGCTTCGTTACCTAAAGACCAAACTACAATTGATGCATAATTTTTATCTCTCTCAACCATCCTAACCCATCTGTCCATGTGCATATCATCAAACTCAGGTTTGTAAGCAGGAGTGTTTTCTTTTTCATAACCAAATCCATGACTTTCTACATTAGCTTCATCAATAACATATAAACCATACTCATCACATAACTCATACCAATAAGGGTCATTAGGATAGTGTGATGTTCTAACTGAATTAATGTTATTTTTTTTCATGATTTCAATATCTTTTAACATCGATTCTCTAGAAACGACATGTCCAGTAAATTCATCATGTTCATGTCTATTAACTCCCTTAAATAAGATTGGTTTTTTATTAATTAAGAATTGTCCGTTCTTTAGTTCAATTTTTCTAAAACCAGTCTTAAAATCAATTTGTTGATAAGAACCATCCATGTCAACTAATTCAAGTTGAACATCATAAAGATTTGGAATTTCTGCTGACCACAAATCAGGAGAATCAATAATACCTTCAAGAGTTATTTTTTTTGATTGATTTTCATCAATTTTACCCTTAAATTCATTCTCAAAAATAACTTTATCTTCATTATAAATTTTTGTTTTTATGGTATAATTTTTTAAAGATTGATTGTAGTTTTTTAAATCAATTTCGAAATCTAAATTAGCTTTGTCTAATGCATCATTTAATCTGTTTTTTAAAAAGAAATCTCTAATAGCTAATTTAGGCTGTGCATATAAAAAAACATCTCTTTCAATACCACTTAATCTCCAAAAATCTTGATCTTCAATATATGTCCCATCAGACCATCTTATTACCTTCATTACAAGTTGATTTACACTTCCGTTTAAATATTTGCTAATTTCAAATTCTGCTGGAGTCTTACTGCCTTCACTATATCCCACAAAATCTCCATTTATATATAGATAGAATGCCGATTTTACAGCTCCAAAATGAATAAATATTTGCTTATCATTCCAGTTTTTATCAATTGAAAATTCTCTTTGATACAAACCAATAGGATTATATTCTTTAGGCATAAAAGGAGGGTTCATTTCATATGGATACACAATGTTTGTATAAAGAGGGAAATCATCAGTGTGGAACTGCCAATTTGAAGGAACTGGAATATCTTGCCAATCATCCTTTTTAAAATCATTTTTATAAAAATCTTTGGGTACTAATTCATCATTTTTAAACAATTTAAAACTCCATGTTCCATTCAGTGATTTAGTAATTGAATCACCATTTATATCCTTTGGAATAAAAAAAGTATGTGGATCTTCTGTGTTAATTTTAAAAATTGATAAATCTTCCCACTCTTTGTATTGAGCATTAGAGTTGAAAAATAAAAAAATCAAAAAGATTTTAATAAAATAGTTCTTCATGTAAGTTGTTTTTCTAAATTTAAAATAAATATACAACATGAGAACATTATCTATTATACTATTAATAATCACAACAATATCTTGTAAGAATGAATCTTTAAAACCAAATATTGTTTGGATAGTAACAGAAGATAATTCAATACATTACATGAACTTATATAATGCAGGTGGAGCTGAAATGCCGGCTGTAGCTTCTCTTGCTTCAGAGGGAGTAGTTTTTGATAATGCATTTTCAAATGCACCTGTATGTTCAGTTGCAAGAAGTACAATAATAACTGGAGTTTATGCACCACGAATAGGTACTCAGTACCACAGAAGAATGTCTAAAGTAAAATTGCCAGATGATGTTAAACCTCTTCCTGTTTATTTGAAAGAGGCTGGTTACTATACAACAAATAATGCTAAAGAAGATTACAACTTTATTAAGGAGGGTGAAATATGGAATGAGTCTTCTGGAAAAGCTACTTATAAAAACAGAAATGAAGGTCAACCTTTTTTTCATGTTCAAAATTTACACAATACGCATGAAGGTCAATTACATTTTGACAAAGAACATCTTGAAAACGCTTTAAAAACTAATAATTTAGATAGTATAAAACCTTTCCCATATCATCCAGACACACCTACATTTAGATATACACAATCTCTTCTTCATAGTCATCATAAAGATGTTGACAAAGAGATTGCTAAGATTATTAGTGACCTTGAAAATGAAGGATTAATTGATGATACAATCATTTTTTATTATGGTGATCACGGTGGGGTTTTACCAAGAAGTAAAGGATATATTTATGAAAGTGGATTAAATGTTCCAATGGTTGTTAGAGTACCTGAAAAATTCAAAAAGCTATCACCATTTAAATCAGGATCAAGAACATCATCATTTGTCGAGTTTGTTGATTTAGTGCCTACTGTTCTTTCGCTAGCTGGAATTAAAGTTCCAAAATCTGTAGATGGAAAACCTTTTTTAGGAAAAAAACTAAAAAAATCTGAAATTGAAAGACAAAATGTAACATTTGGTTATGCTGATAGGTTTGATGAAAAATATGATTTAGTACGCTCAGTAAGAAAAGGCAAGTTTAAATACATAAGAAACTACCAGCCATTTAATGTTGATGGGTTGTATAATTTCTATAGATATAAGATGTTAGCTTATAAAGAATGGTATAATCTTTTTCAAAATGGAAAGTTAAATGAAGTTCAAAGTCAATTTTTTAAACCAAGAACACCTGAAGCACTTTACAATATCGAAGAAGACCCACATGAAACTAATAACTTAGCTAATGATGATAATTATAATGAAACATTAACAGGCTTAAGAAATGAATTGAATAATCATCTAATTTCAATAAATGATTTAAGTTTTCTTCCAGAACCACATTTGTTACAGAATGGACTAGATGATATAGTTGATTATTCTGAAAAAAATAAGGATTTAATTAAAAGTCTAATTGAAATTTCGGACCTGATGCTATATGATTATAATGAAGTTTCTTCTCAAATAAAAGATGCATTAAATAATGATAATCCTTGGGTTAGATATTGGGGATTAATAGTTAGTTCAACATTTGGTGATCTGGCATTAGAAAATAATGAGAAGATAAATTTCATTTTTGAAAATGACTCAGAAAATTTAGTAAGGATGAGGGCGGCAGAGTTTATGCTATTAAACAACATTGAGATCAGTGATTCAAAAATTAATTCATTATTAGTAAGATCCAATTTTGAAGCAGAAGCAAACCTTATGTTAAACACTTTAGCTAATCTGAAAACGAAATACTCAAATTATAAATTAAAACTTGGTAAAGAAGTTTTTCCTGATGATTGGTTTCCTCCTATTAGAAATGAAAATGCTTTAGTTAATAGAAGAATGAATTATTTAACAAATAATGAATAGTCAAATACTTAAAAAAATAAGTTTATTATTGTTTTTAACAATTCTTAATTCTTGCAATAAAGAAAGTTCAGAAAAGCCAAATATTGTTTTAATTGTAGCAGATGACTTGGGCTGGTCAGATCTATCATTCATGGGTTCAAAATACTACGAAACTCCTAATATTGATAAGCTATCTGAGTCAGGTTTAACATTTTACAATGGCTACGCTTCAGCTGCAAATTGCGCTCCAAGCAGGGCTACAATGCTTTCTGGCAAGTATCAAAATGCGCACGGAATTTATTCTGTTGCAAACCCCTTATTAGGTTTTGGTTCTGACAGAGGAAGCAGAAAAACAAGAAAAATAATTCCAATTGAAACAAAAAGTAATCTTGATTTAGATTTTTTTGTAATTCCAGAAATGCTAAAAGAAATGGGCTACACCAATGGCCATTTTGGTAAATGGCATTTAGGTGATATCGGCTTTCATCCAGAGGATAGCGGCTTTGATGTTAATGTTGGTGGAAACAGACATGGAGGGCCTGGTGGTTATTTTGCACCATATCCTAATCCAGATTTAACAGACGTTCCAAATGGAGAATATTTAACTGATCGAATTGGAGATGAAGTTGTTAAATTCATTACTGCAAACAAAGAAAATAATTTTTTTGCCTATGTACCTTTTTTCTCTGTACATACTCCGATTCAATCCAAACCAGCTTATCAAAAAAAATATACTAAAAAAGATTCTAATGAATATCATAATCGTGCAGATTATGCTGGAATGATTCAATCTTTAGACGAAAATGTAGGCAAAATACTTGATAAAATTGATTCACTTAACTTATCTGAAAACACACTAATTATATTTACCTCTGATAATGGTGGAATTAGAGCAATTTCAAACCAATATCCTTTAAGAGCTGGAAAAGGATCGTATTATGAGGGTGGCATTAAAGTTCCATTAATTTTCTCTTGGAAGGGAAAAATTGATGCTGAAACAGAGTCTTATGATAGAATTTCAAATATTGACTTCTACCCTACCATAAAAAAATTGGTTGGTTACAACAGACCAATTGATCTAGACGGAGAGGATATTAGTCCAGTTTTATTTGGAGAAAAACTCAAAAAAAGAGAGCTATACTTTCATTTCCCAATTTATCTTGAACCATATAATGTTCATAAAGATAATGGTACAGATCCATTATTTAGAACGAGACCAGGTACAGTTATAATTAAAGATAACTGGAAATTGCATCACTATTATGAGGATAATAATTTTGAATTATATGATCTTGACAAGGACCTTTCAGAATCTACTAACCTTGCTGAAATAAATATCGAAAAAAAGAATGAACTATTGATTGATTTAAATAATTGGAGAAAGGTTACAAATGCTCCAATTCCTAGAGCATTAAATCCTAACTATGATCAAAAATACGTAGATAGTTTAATGTATCTAATAGATAAAAATCTTATTTCAGGAAAAGTTAATAAAAACGAATCTAGAGAAAAGAAGTTTTAATATTTAAACCGATCTGGATTTAATTTATTGTAAAGTTGATTATTAGCTAATCCCAAAAAAACTGGATTAATGGTTTTTTTATTCCACTCATCAATTTTTTGTATTAATTCATTTGTAATTTCAGGAAAATCTACAGCAATATTATTTTTTTCAGAAATGTCTTTATAAAGATCATAAAGAAAATTATTTCCATCTTTATCAACAATCATTTTATAATTATTAGATCTTATGGCAAATCTGGGTTTTCCTCTTATTGTATCATTATTTTCAATTTTAAAGTCTCCATTAATTTTCCAAAAAAGACTTTCGTGGGGCATACCTGATTTTTTACCCAAAACATAAGGTAAAATATTTTTTCCATGAATTTGATTAGGAAGTTCATAGTCTGGGTTAATAATAGATTTCATAGTAGCAAAAATATCAAATGAACTTACTGGATTATCATACTTAATATTGGCTTTTATTTTATTTGGCCATTGCATAAAAAATGGTGTTCTAACACCACCCTCACCAAGGTCACTTCCTTTAAACCCACTAAAAGGAGAATTTGCTCCATCTTTATCCGTCCATCTTTTTTTAGGCGCTCCATTATCTGAAAGAAAGAAAATAATAGTGTTATCATAAACATTTTCTTCTTTCAATTTCTGAACTATTTTACCCACACCATCATCCATAGAGCTAATCATGCCAGCATATATTTTTCTTAGCGGGTTGTCAATGTTAGGAAACCTATTAACATATTTTTCTGGTGCCTGTATTGGACCATGAGGAGCATTATAAGGTAAGTAAAGAAAGAAAGGTTTATTTGAATTGTTTTCAATAAATTTTACTGCCTCATCACTAAATTCATCAGTTAAATAATCATCTATCTCTACTCTGTTAGTATTCCTTAAAATTTTTGTTCTATAAGCTTGGTTATGAGCCTTAACTTCAGTTTCATCTTTAAGAGTCAACTCTTCAGGCAGATATCTATGTCCACCTGTAAGATGTCCAAAAAACTCATCAAATCCTCTACTGTTTGGCCTTAATGACTCGTGTGCTCCTAAATGCCACTTTCCAATAATACCTGTTTTATAATCTTTGGTCTTAAATAGGTCTGCCATAGTAAATTCTGTAATTGGTAAACCCATATTTGGATCTTTTGGAGCAAATAAAATATTTCTTCCGTATCCAAAATAATCCGGATAACGACCAGTTATCAAACCTGCCCTACTTGGTGAGCAAAATGGTGTAGTTAAATATCCACTCGTAAAAAAAACACCATTTTTTCCGATATTATCAATATTAGGTGTATTGATATCACTAGTGCCATGAAAACTTATATCATTGTATCCTAAATCGTCAGCGAAAATTATAATTACATTAGGCAGGTCATTTTCCTTTTGGTTACAAGAAAAAAGAAATAAGCATATAAGAAAAATTATATTTTTCATTAAGTTAGTATTATAAACCACATCTAATTTAAAAATTATTATGAAAGCAAAATTTCTACTTCTATTTTTTATATTTCTTTTTTCTTGTAACTCAGAAAAAAATATTCAACCAAACGTAGTTCTTATTTATTTAGATGATCTAGGTTATGGTGATGTTAGTTCTTATGAATTAGGAACTTTAGAGACTCCAAACATGGACAAAATTGCAAATGGAGGCATAAGATTCACTAATGGATATGCAAGTTCAGCTACTTGTAGTCCAAGTAGATATGCATTAATGACTGGTACTTATCCCTGGAGAAATAAAAGAGCTAAAATTATTACAGGGGGAAATTTGATAATTGACGAAAGTGAAATGACTTTACCTAAGATGTTTAAATCAATGGGTTATGAAACTGGAGTTGTTGGTAAATGGCACTTAGGACTTGGGAAAGATGGTCCAGTTGATTACAATAGCTTGATCAGTCCTGGTCCTAATGAAGTAGGTTTTGACCACTCATACATTATGGCTGATACACAAGATAGAGTTCCAACTGTTTATATTGAAAATGGGAATGTTGTTAATCTTGATCCAAACGATCCAATTGAAATTAATTTTGGAAATGATGATTATGGATTACCAAGTGGAACTAAAAACCCTGAACTATTAACAATGAGATGGCATCATGGTCATAATAAAGCAATTGTCAACGGAGTTCCAAGAATTGGATATATGAAAGGTGGTGAAAAAGCAAAATGGAGTGATATTGATATGGCTGATGAATTTATAAACAAAGCAAAAGAATATTTAGATACTGTTAAAGACAAACCTTTTTTCCTTTTCTACTCACTTCAACAACCTCATGTACCTAGAACTCCTCATCCAAGATTTGTTGGAACTTCAGGTATGGGACCTAGAGGTGATGTAATAAAAGAGGCAGATTGGTGTATAGGAGAAATGTATGATTACCTTGAAGAAAATGGTATTCTAGAAAATACGATCATAATTATTTCTAGCGATAACGGCCCAGTTTTAAATGATGGTTACTATGATGATGCTGTTGAAAAATTAGGAGACCATACTCCATCTGGAAATTTAAGAGGAGGTAAATACAGTCTATATGAAGCTGGTACAAGAGTTCCTTTTATAACATATTGGAAAGGAAAAATCAAACCACAAGTTTCGGATGAAGTGGTAACTCAAATTGATTTCTTAAATTCATTTTCATCATTATTAGGTTCAGAAACAAAATCCAATGACGGAGTTGATTTATCAGGTGTATTTTTTGAAAATTCTGGTGAGGGAAGAGATGAGTTAGTTTTAGAAGCAACTTCAAGAACTGCTTTCAGACAAAATAATTGGGTAATGATTCCTCCATATCCTGGAGCTGCAATAAATCCTAGAGTAAATATAGAATTGGGTAACTCAAAAGATTATTTATTATTCAATTTAGACGAAGATATATCTCAACAAAATGATTTGTCGAAAAGTAATCCTGAAAAATTAAATGAAATGATCGCCAGATACGAAGAAATTTTAGGTAACAACAAAAGAAAAGCTGAAAAACTTGAACTCGAATAAATAAATGCAAATCTTAGTTACAGGTGGGTTGGGATATATCGGTTCTCACACTAGTGTTTTATTATTAGAAAAAGGTTATGATATAGTCATTGTTGATGATCTTTCAAACTCGAATATTAAAGTATTGGAGAATATTTATAAAATAACAAGAAAAAAACCGGCTTTTGAAAAAATTGATTTAAAAGATAAAAAGGCTGTTTCCAAACTTTTTTCAGATTATACTTTTGATGGAATTATTCATTTTGCTGCTCATAAATCTGTAAATGAAAGTGTAAACTATCCTGAAAAATATTTTTCAAATAATGTTGGCTCCCTTGAAAATATTATTGCTGAAATTAAATTATTAGAGAATCCTATAAACTTTATTTTTAGCTCTAGCTGTACTGTTTATGGACAAGCAGATTCAATGCCAATTAATGAGAGTTTCCCTTTAAAAAAAGCTGAATCGCCTTATGGAGAATCAAAGAAAATGTGTGAAGAAATTCTAAAAAAACTTAATAACTCTAAACATAGCTTTAAAAATATTACACTAAGATACTTTAATCCTATAGGTGCTCATCCTACAGGTCTTATTGGTGAACTTCCTATTGGTACTCCTGAAAATCTTGTTCCATATATAACTCAAACCGCTATTGGTAAAAGAGATTTTTTGAGTGTATTTGGAGATAATTATAAAACTAAAGATGGAACATGTATAAGAGATTATATTAATATTATGGATTTAGCAGAAGTTCACATTGCTTGTTTAGAAAAACTAATAGCCGTAGAAGATGAGAACTTTTTTAAAATCTATAATGTTGGTACGGGGAAGGGTTCCTCAGTTTTCGAATTAATTAATCTTTTTGAAAATGTTAATGATATA
>ERZ802830.2815-NODE-2815-length-15356-cov-32.8396_pt1 | contig 15356 bp, 14 predicted proteins | sample MGYA00345654_ERZ802830 | MGnify/ENA primary metagenome ERZ802830 (study PRJEB30503, sample SAMEA104212375) | marine metagenome | biome: Westerlies Biome; feature: [SRF] surface water layer (ENVO:00010504) within the epipelagic zone...; material: water... | reverse complement strand
AGCGATCCATAAACCACTGTTGTGTGATTTCTGCACCCAGCCCTGCTGTTTCTCCTTTGTGATCAAACACCGCACCCTTAATAGTATTGCGATCTTCGTCAAGGGCAATGTATCCCCAGATAGCATCCCATAACCCGGAACCGCGTAGCGGTACTATATAATACGTTGCCTCATCAACCGATGCGACATAGAGTGGAAAGCGTTGCGATTCAGCATCTTTCTTGATCTCTATGGCCAGTTTTATATCCGAGAACGCATCCACCGTTTCATCGACTGTGCCGTCGTTGCGAAGCGCAAGCTGCTCTGTGACGTAATCGTTAAATAATTTTTCAGCTCCTTCTCTGTTGGTTTCAATGCCAATGGTAGAAAGGATATTTTGCATTTTCTCTTTGCGGACATTTTCCGACTGAAGGTCTTTCAATGAGCTAGCGGTAAACGCCAGTACAGATGCTACAACCAAAACCATGGCAGCAGCAAAACCAAAAGTATAACTGTTCGAATCTCTGTTCATGTTGCAGGTGTTAATGTTGCGTTAAGACGCTTTTTGCGTCGTTTAATATTGCCTTCAACCACATAGTGGTCAATGGTTGGTGCAAATACGTTCATTAGTAAAATAGCCAACATTACCCCTTCTGGATACGCTGGATTAAATACGCGAATTAGCATACAGAAAAGTCCAACAAGAATTCCGTAAATCCATTTTCCTTTGGTTGTTTGTGCCGCAGAGACAGGGTCTGTTGCCATAAATACGATACCAAAAGCAAAACCACCAACAATGAGTTGATTTGTCCAGTTAAAGGACATAAGGGCATTGGCACCCCAAAGGTTAAATAAGAAAGCTGTAGCAGCTGCACCAAGTACACCACCTACCATAATACGCCAACTCCCAACCCCTGTAAGTATCAGTATGGCTGCGCCTACCAACACCATAAGTGTTGAGGTCTCGGCTATGGATCCAGGAATAGCACCAACAAACATATCGAACATGGAGTAGCTAACGTCATTACCAGCGGCAAGACTACCCAAAACCGTTTCACCAGAAATTCCATCGACATTACTTGCTTCCGAAACCCATACTTTATTGCCCGACATATAGGTTGGATAAGCAAAGAATGCGAAGGCGCGTGCTGTAAGTGCAGGATTAAGAATATTCATTCCTGTTCCACCAAAAGCTTCTTTTGCAATAAATACCGCAAAAGCTACAGACAGCCCCACCATCCAAAGTGGAATGTCAACTGGCATAATCATGGGAACCAAAAGTCCTGTCACCAAATAGCCTTCGTTTACTTCGTGTCCACGATAGACGGCAAAAGCAAATTCGATGGCTAAGCCTACTCCGTAGGATACGGCAACCATAGGCATGATTTTCAGCGCACCATGCAGCATGGCATCCCAAAAAGTAAAGGCAAGTCCAGATTGGATAAAGTATTGGTAACCGGTGTTGTACACTCCATAAACAAATGCAGGCAACAAGGCAATAATAACCGTTACCATGGTACGTTTCAAATCAACACCATCGCGGATATGCGCACCCTTTTGGGTGGTGTGGTTTGGAACAAATAAAAAGGTATCAAATGCATTCACTGCAGGGGCAAAACGTTCCCACTTTTGGCCTTTACCAAAAGGTTTTTTAATTGCATCTATGCGTTCGCGTATAAAATTCATATATCTAGTTTAACCTACTTCTTTTATCATTAAATCAAGTGCCTCACGAATAATCGCTTGGGCTTCAATTTTGGAGGTACTGGCATAATCCACCAACGCAAAATCTTCTGGCGCAACTTCATAAATACCAAGACCCTCCATTTTTTCTATGTTCTGTACCATACACGCTTTGATGAGTTGCATGGGAAATATGTCCATGGGCAACACTTGCTCCATTTCGCCAGTGACAACCAGCGCACGTTCTTCGCCATTCATATTGGTGTCCAATGCGTATGTACGCTTGGGCAACAACCAAGAAAGGGAAGTGCGAGACATGCTAAATATCTTACTGCCAGCAAAAGGCAACCAACCAAACATGCGGTAGCGGTTTCCTTCTGCCAATACGGTAAGTGTGTTGTTGTAATAGCCAAGGTTACCATCGGCATGCGTTGCTGTGCCAGAAAGCGAGTCGCCGTTGATGATCCGTATCTGACCAGCTGCGTAGATACCTGCTTTTTTTAAAAGTGGGGTAACTGCTGCGCCAATACGAGATTTGAAATAGGAAGGAGACTTCACCACTGGACCGACTACGGCAACCATTTGGGAAGCATCAAAAATACCTGTTGAAAAGAAAGCGCCTATGCGTGCCACATCAGCTGGTCCAACAACCCAAACGGTTTCGCCTGCATTGACGGGGTCAATGTGGTGAATTTGAACACCTACATTACCAGCAGGATGCTGCCCTTTTACGCGGTGTATTTCTGCATTAGAAACTTCAGTCAAAAAAGAAGCTGAAGAAGCATCAACAGAGAGGTGAACTTTCGGAGTTAGCTTTGCAAGTGCGTTTATACCGTTTTGGAAATCTTCCTTTTGTGAACTGAGAATGAAAGGAACATCAGCAGCAAGTGGTGCGGTACTGAATCCGGAAATAAAAATGGCTTTTGGCGTACTGTCAGGATCTGCGATCACATCATAAGGACGTTGCTTTACAAAAGGCCAACAACCCGATTCGAGCAAGTGTTTTTTAACATCTGCTGCTTCGAGCTTGTCGAGCTTTTCTAGGCTGTGGGTAACAGCCTTGTTTTTGCCATCAGACGCAATAGACAAAGACATGATACGTCTTTTGGCGCCGCGCTCAATTTTGGTTAGCGTCCCACTAACTGGGGAAACAAATTTTATTTCAGGGTTGGCTTTTGAATAAAATATCGGCTGTCCTTGCAACACGGCCTCACCCTCTCTCAAGAGCATCTTTGGTACAACACCATGAAAGTCATGAGGATAAATGACAAAGTTGTCAGCAGAATCGGCGGATGAAATGTTGAGATCGGCTGTTCCGCTCATGGGAATTGTCAGGCCTTTACGCAGGATTATGTCAGCGGACATGTGTGGTTGTTTTTGCACTGCAAATGTAATATAAGGTACTTAAAAAATGAAGTCTTATACCCTATAATTACACAAATTTATTAACCGTAAAATAGTTTGTTTAACTTTGGCCTATTAGCAATAAAAAGAGCGCGCTGGCTTCTTATCTATAAACAAGCCAAAAAAACCTTTAAGCACTAAAATAATGATTAAACAAAAGCTTCTTTTTCTACTAGGTTGTCAACTCATTTTTGGGCAAGGATTAGGTGTTTTTGCGCCACCCGAACACATCAAATCGGTTCTTTTTTACGTAAACGAACAAAATACGTCGCTACCTATTGTTGGATTGAACGAAAAAATCACGCTAAAGTTTGATGATTTAAATGCGGACGACAGCACCTATTACTACACCATTGATCGCTTTGATGCTCATTGGAACGAGACCGATTTGTTCCGAGCAGATTATATGGACGGCTATGATGACATTCGCATACAAAACATATCCTATGCCGTCGGAACCTTGCAGCCATACATTCACTATACCCTTACCCTTCCCAATGCCCAAACGCGCTTAAAAAAGAGCGGGAATTACATGCTGAATATCTGGGATGACAGCAGGAACTTGGTGCTGCAAAAAAGGTTTTTGGTTAGCCAACAAGCATCGGCAGTTGGGGTGCGTGTGCAACGATCGCAACGCATTGAAGACATTCAAACGCATCAAAGCGTACAGTTTGTAGTGAATCTAGATGGCCTAAACGTGCGGCTTCCTGAAAAACAAATAAAGCCGTTTATCGTACAAAACCAACGCTGGCAAACATGGCATGAGGCAGGTAAGCCCACCTATAAACTCAGCAATCAACTGCAATTCAACTACAAGCCCGAAACAACGTTTGCTGCTGGGAATGAATATCATTTTTTTGACACACAAGACATTCGCAGTGGAGGCGGCAATGTAGCCCGTGTGTTTCGTGAAGACTTATTTATATCTGTTTTAAACCCGCAATGGGTGCGCTCTGGCAGGCCTTATACCTATGCACCCGACATAAACGGCGACTTCCGCATCAACACTTTTCAAGGCAGCAATCCAAATACCGAATCGGATTACAGCCGGGTAGTATTTTCGCTTTTTGCGGAAGATTTCTTATTTGACGGAGCGCATTTTGTGGTTGGAGATTTTAACCAACACATCATGGGTGATGAAAACAAACTGACCTACAACCCTGACTCTGGTCGCTTTGAGGCTGCATTATTACTAAAGCAAGGTATTTACAACTATAAGTTTGCAAGTCAAGACAGCAACGGAACGCCTTACGACAATCTTATTTCGGGCAATTATTGGCCTACAGAAAACGAATATGCTGTGCTAATTTACTACAGACCCATAGGCGCACGCTGCGATGAATTGATTGGCGTTGGAAATGCAAACGCAGAAGACGTTGGCTTATAGAAAAATGTTTATCTTTATACTATGATTCAGCAAGTTACACAAGGTATATGCATTTCAGTAAATGCATTTTTTGAAGGGACCTACTTCAAAAACTACCGCTTGCACTATTCATTTGGCTATCGCATATCCATATCCAATCACGGAAAAGACACGGTTCAACTTCAATCTAGACATTGGAAAATTTTTGACTCCTTAAAGCCCACGGCTATTGTTGACGGAGAAGGTGTGGTAGGAAAAAAGCCCGTTATTAAACCTGGTCAGGTCTACAGTTATCAGTCGGGCTGCTTGCTAAGCTCGCCTATTGGCGCCATGCAAGGACACTACGACATGATCAATTTAGCATCGACCAAAAAGTTTCGCGCCTATATTCCTAAATTTGAGCTAAGCCCTGCGTTTGCACTCAACTAACCATTAAAATTATTTTTATGAAAAACGGTTTTTTCTCAGTTCCAAGACCGGTAAATGAGCCTGTTTTCGATTATAAAAAAAACAGTCCCGAACGGAAAGAAGTATTAGAAACATACGCAGCCTTGTACAACAGCACTATCGACGTGCCCCTTTACATAGGCAGTAAAAAAATTGTGACTAAAGAACGTGCAAAAATGGCGCCGCCACACGACCACAAGCATACACTTGGCAGCTTTAGCATGGCTGAAGCTTCGCACGTAACCCAAGCCATTGACGCCGCATTAGCGGCTAGCCCTGATTGGGAAAACACTTCTTTTGAGCATCGCGCTGCTGTATTTCTAAAAGCAGCCGACCTGATTGCAGGACCCTATCGAGCTAGGATTAATGCCAAGACCATGTTGGCGCAATCCAAAAATATCTTTCAAGCAGAAATTGACGCTGCCTGCGAATTTGCCGATTTTTTAAGGTTCAACGTTGCTTTTGCATCGGACATTTACGCACAGCAACCCATTCAAGGAGATGGCGTTATCAATCGGCTAGAATACAGACCACTTGAAGGCTTTGTCTATGCCGTGACCCCGTTTAATTTCACCGCCATTGCAGGCAATTTGTGTGCCGCCCCTGCCCTTATGGGCAACGTTGTGGTTTGGAAACCAAGCGATCATCAAATGTTTTCTGCCAAAATCATCATGGATATATTTGAGGAAGCGGGTGTACCCCCAGGCGTCATCAACCTCATCTCTGGAGATCCAGTTATGATTTCCAATATGGTACTGGACCACCCACAGTTTGCAGGATTGCATTTCACAGGATCTACAGAGGTTTTTAAACATTTATGGCAACAGATTGGAAACAAGCTTACGCATTATCGTAATTATCCCAGAATTGTTGGCGAAACAGGAGGTAAGGATTTTATTTTTGCCCACCATACTGCCGACATCCAAACTGTGGTGACTGCCATCACACGAGGTGGATATGAATTTCAAGGACAAAAGTGTTCAGCTGCATCACGCATATACCTCCCCGCTTCCATTGCCGATGAAACACTTGCGGGAGTAGTTGAAAACATCAAAAGTTTTTCAATTGGATCTCCTGAAGACATGAACAACTTTATAACAGCTGTCATACACGAAAATTCTTTTGACAAGCTTGTGCGCTATATTGAGCAGGCAAAAACCGACAAGCAAGTCGAAATACTCGCCGGTGGAACCTATGACAAAAGCAAGGGCTATTTTGTACATCCCACCTTACTCAAAACAACCAACCCACACTACACCACCATGGAAACAGAACTGTTTGGGCCTGTTGTCACGGTATATGTTTATGAAGACAACGAATGGGAAAGCACCTTGGAATTGGTAAACAACACTTCTGACTATGGGCTAACGGGTGCCATTATTGCGCAAGACCGCCATTTTATTGAATACGCATCTGGAAAGTTGCGCCATGCCGCCGGTAATTTCTACATCAACGACAAACCCAGTGGCGCTGTTGTTGGGCAGCAACCCTTTGGAGGAAGCCGTGCATCAGGAACCAATGACAAGGCTGGTTCAGCGCTAAATCTATTGCGTTGGGTATCGGCAAGGTTGATAAAGGAAACGCTTGTTCCTGCCAAAGATTATCGCTATCCGTGTATGGATTAAAGCGGTAAATGCACCACTTTTTTTGTATCAAAAAAATCTTCGTTAAAGTGCGCAGCCAAATCATGGGTTTTTGCTTTGGGAAAAGGGTTTAATTCTTCTTTAAGGTCACCGCCTTTGAGGTAGAGAATTCCGTTTGAAAGTGCGTGTTTGCTTTTTGCTTTGATTTTGTGTTGTACCCAAGGTACAAAACGCTCCATGCGTGTAACAGCTCTGCTGACCACAAAATCAAATGTCCCCGTAAGGTCTTCGGCGCGTTTGTGGTACGCTTTGACATTGTCAAGTGCTAAGGCGTCTGCAACGGCTTGCACTACTTTAATTTTTTTTCCAACAGAATCGACTAGCGTAAATTGTGACTGTGGAAACATAATAGCAAGTGGAATTCCTGGAAAACCACCACCCGTGCCCACGTCCAATACGCTGGATTTAGGCTTAAATGTCAGCACTGTGGCAATACCTAACGAATGGAGTACGTGACGGATATAGAAATGCGTCATGTCGGCGCGTGAAATCACATTTATTTGTTGATTCCACGAGTCGTAAAGCGGCTTGAGTTGCGCAAACTGATTTAGCTGTTTTTCGCTTAGCTCAGGAAAATAGGTTTTGATTGTTGTATCCATAATTTTTACAAAAATAAGGAAGCTGTTAATTAAAATGTTGTGCTTGTTGTTTGATAGCGATTATCTTTGACAAAAATTTAATATGAGTCAAGCATTATCCGAACGCATTAAGCGTTTACCCGCATCAGCTACGTTGGCTATGGCAGCCAAAGCACGTGAGCTAAAAAACGAAGGTAAAGATATCATTGGGCTGAGTTTGGGGGAGCCTGATTTCAATACGCCCGATTTTATCAAAGAGGCAGCTATTGAAGCCATCAATGCCGATTACAACAGCTACACCCCCGTTGACGGATATGCAGAACTCAAAGAAGCCATTTGCGAAAAATTTAAACGCGATAATGACCTTGACTATGCACCAAACCAAATTGTAGTATCAACAGGGGCAAAGCAATCAATTGCCAATGCGGTTCAAGTGCTCATCAACCCAGGCGATGACGTACTTTTGGTAGCCCCCTATTGGGTAAGCTACTCAGCTATTGTCATTCTTGCTGAAGGAAATCCAATAGAGATTCGTTCTGATATCGAAACCGATTTTAAAATAACACCCGCCCAACTGGAAGCAGCCATCACCCCCAAAACCAAATTGGTGATGCTTAACTCGCCCAACAACCCGAGTGGATCGATGTACAGCAAGGAAGAATACGAGGCGCTGGCTAAAGTATTGGTAAAACACCCCGACATCTACGTGCTTTCTGATGAAATTTACGAACACATCAACTATGACAATGCAACCCCGTTTAGCTTTGCTGCCATTCCGAGCATGTTCGACAGAACCATCACGGTCAACGGCTTGGCGAAAGCGTTTGCTATGACAGGATGGAGAATAGGCTATTTGGGTGGTCCTGCATGGTTGGCTAAAGCCTGTACTAAAATGCAAGGGCAGGTAACTAGTGGCACAAACTGTATTGCACAGCGCGCTGCCATTACGGCTGTTCGTGCTTCTGTAGGTAAGATCAAATACATGGTCGATGAGTTTGATTTTCGACGCAAGCGCATCATAGAACTCGTTGAGGACATTGAAGGGTTTAACGTAAATGTGCCAAAAGGTGCTTTTTATATTTTCCCTGATATTTCGTCATTTTTTGGGAAAAAATTAAACGGTACCATGATTGAAAACGCTTCTGACTTTGCCATGTATCTTTTGGAAGAAGCCCATGTAGCAACCGTTACTGGCGATGCCTTTGGATGCCCAAACAACATTCGCATATCCTATGCCGCCTCTCTTGAAGAAATTGAAGAAGCGGTACGCCGTATTCGTGAAGCTGTAGCGTAAGTAGTACGATAGGATTATGAACCTGTCAACTTTGTCTGTCTACAGGGAGTGGGCAGTAGCTGTAAGTGACTATCTGCTTTTCCAAGTTTCGGGATTTCTGCTTGTGTGCAGTACCGCTAGAATCGTAATGCTTTTTTCATCAACTACATAATATATGCCAAAAGGGAAGCCTTTTACATAACGGACACGCGTATCGCGATATTTCTTTTGAAACAAAAACGGATTTTCCTTAATGCCATCGAATTCTTGATACAAACGCTCCAAAAAAATATTTGTAATATGTGGTACATGACCGTCATAAAAAGCAACAATTTCTTGAATATCCGCTTTTGCCAGAACGCGAATATGAAAAGCAAACATTTAAATGCGTTTAATGGAAGATTTTAAAGCATCTAGTGTAACAAAATCTTCGGGGTTTTCTTCGGCATCTTTTAATCGCTGGTCAAGAATTTCTTTGTGCGCAGGCGGTAAATCAGCTTTTTGAAGCTTCTGAACCACATACAACTGAAAATCTTCCAATGTCTCAAAATGTTGCTTTGAGAAATGTATGTTTTCATTAAAAGTGATTGTAGTCATGGCGATTTAATTCTTTCAAACCAAAACAATTTTCTCAGACAAACGTACAAGAACTGCATGAAAAAATTATACGGAGGTTACTTGTGACTTTAGACAAAGATAACCTTTTTCACAGGAAATATATAAAAAACGTAATTCAACAACTAGTGCTTCCGCCAGTAGTAGGGCGTAAAGAGAATTAAAACGGTAAATAATTCGAGCCTTCCCAGAAGCATAAGCAAGGAGCACCAATACTTCCCAAAATCAGGTAATGAAGAAAATGTACTTGCAGGGCCGACGTCACCCAAGCCTGGCCCAACGTTACCCAGCGAACTTGCGGCAGCTCCAATGGCCGTAGTGAAATCCAAACCAAGGGTACTTAGCACACCTGCTCCGATGATAAAAAGAATCATGTAGAGAATGAAGAATGCCAATACATTGTAAACAATAGACTGTTCAATAGTAACCTTATTCATCCTAACCATCAAGATGGCATTGGGGTGTAGCGCACGTTTGAATTCCAAGAAACCATTTTTGAGGAGTATCAAGTGACGCATGACTTTTACCCCACCAGATGTCGATCCCGTCGATCCACCTAAAAACATCAATCCAAAAAACAACATGGTCACAAAGGGTGTCCATGCGGTGAAATCTGCTGTCACCAATCCTGTAGTGGTAATTACGGCAACTACTTGAAACAGGGCATGGCGGAAGGATTGCTCCCATACTGCAAACATACTGGCGTCAGCAGTAACATAAGTTCCTTGACGCAGTATAGACGCCATCACGATAAAGGCAAAGACCGCAATAAAGCCCGTGTACCAGCTAAACTCCGTATCGGCAAAAACACGTTTAAATTTTCCTTTAATAGCGTAGTAAAGCAACACAAAGTTGCTTCCCGCCAAAATCATAAAAAAGATGGTTATGTATTGAATTTGTGGCATGTAATTCCAATGTCCAATACTCGCATTTTTAGTGGAAAATCCTCCAGATGCCATGGTACTCATGGCGTGATTGATGGCGTCAAAAAGCGGCATGCCAGAAACGAAAAGCAACAAAGCATTGGTCAGCGTTAGGCCTACGTAAATCAACCACAAACGCTTGGCCGTATCACTGATTCGCGGATGAAGTTTATCTCCTCCCAAAACAGGAGCTTCGGCACTGAAAAGCTGCATGCCACCAATACCGAGTAACGGCAGTATGGCAATGGCTAAAACGATGATACCCATACCTCCCATCCAATGAGTCAGGGAGCGCCAAAGCAAGATACTTCTTGGCAAAGCTTCAATATCGTCTAGAATGGTAGCGCCCGTTGCCGTATAACCGGACATGGTTTCAAAAAAGGCGTCTGTACCAGAACCGATAGTGGCTGTAAACAGGTAGGGGAACATACCAAAAACGACCATGGTTAGCCATCCAAAAGCAACAATGACATAGCCTTCGCGTTTTTTAATTTCCTTGCGGTGATGTAATGTGAGACCAAGCGCCAAACCGCCGACAATAACGTTGAGTGCTAAAGCCTTGAGCAGTCCAGTTGTGATGCCGTCATTTTGCAGATAACTGTATAGCGTAGTTATCCCCATAAAAATGGCATTGAACAGCAACAGTAGTCCGAGAATATGTACGATAAGCTTGAGGTTGAATCCCTTCATGACCTACAAGAAAAATTGTTCTACCCGTCTGATGGATTGCGGCAAACAGCAAACCAAAACAAGGTCACTTTCTTCAATAACAAAGTCGCCAAGTGCAATGACACCTGCACCATTGCGGATCACACCTCCAATAGTAGCCGTTTTTGGGAAGTCTAAATCTTTAATCGCCTTGCCAATTACCTTGGCGGTTGGCTTTACCTTAAATTCCACAATTTCGGCATCCATATTATTGAGCTTAGCCAAATCGACAACCTCTCCCCTTCTGATGTATCGAAAAATTGTATTTGCCGTTAACATTTTTTTATTGACAAGCGTATCCACTCCAATGGATTTGGTCAAGTCAAAATAGTCCATGTTTTCAATGAGTGCGATGATTTTCGGAACTTGCTTGGATTTGGCCATCAAACAAGACATGATGTTGGTTTCAGCATCGTTGGTTACCCCTAAAAAGGCATCCATTTTATCTAAATTTTCTTCAAGTAGTAGCTCGACATTACGCCCATCTCCGTGGATGATGAGCGTATCGGGCAGTCGCTCAGCCATGTCAATGGCGCGTTCTTTATCAAGTTCAATAAGTTTTACGTTGATTCCTCGATTACAGAGGTCTTCAGCCGTTTTAAGACCTACACGACCTCCGCCCAAAATCATCACATTCTTGATTTTATTTTTGACTTCGCCCGTGAGGCTATACAATTCTGAGACCCCTTGCGGTAGGGTTGTAAAATATACCTGATCTCCTTTTTCAAAACAGGTATCTCCTCTTGGAATTAGGGTACTATGCGACTCAATGCGCTTTATGGCTATCGGCATAAAGTGAACGCCAGGAAATACGGTAGCGGCCTCACGAACCGTCTTACCAACAAATGGCGCATCGTCTTCTAATGTGGTACCCATCATGGTGAGTGCACCATCTTCAAATTCGTGGCTGTTTTCAAAAGCGGATTGATGGATTAGCAATTGTATTTCTTCAGCCGCTAATTCTTCAGGAGAGACCAATTCGTCTATTCCCAAAGATTTAAAATCAACGTCGTTCTTGTATTTTTCAAAATCAATATCGGTAACACGGGCTATGGTTTGCTTGCAACCCAACTGTTTCGCCAACAAACAACACATAAGGTTGGTGGTTTCTGAAGAAGTAACGGCAATCATCATGTCTGCTTGGTCAACACCAGCAAATTTGAGTGTTGCCAATGCGGAAGGATCTCCCTTAACTGCACGGATGTCTAGGTTGTTGTCGGCATAGTTTAGTAATTCCTTATCGGCATCAATAAGGGTAATATCCTGTGCCTCAAACGAAAGTAATTTGGCTAAGTGAAATCCGATATCGCTAGCGCCAGCGATGGCAATATTCATCTTTAAAAGAAATTATATGTGCAAATATAGGAAGTTTCTGTTCGGCATGGTTAAAACAGCTTCTGTAGATAATAGCTACATTTGCCAGATATGATTAAAAATGTGACTCCCTACGGCGATTCTGATCTTTCAAAAAAAGAGCAAGTGACCCTGATGTTTGACCGTATTGCACAAAAATACGACAACCTTAATCGCGTGCTTTCCCTTGGCCTAGATAAGGGCTGGCGCAAGCGGCTTATCAAGCTTGTTCGCGAGCAAAAAGCAGTAGATGTCTTGGATGTTGCCACTGGTACTGGCGATGTTGCCATAGCCTTGAGTAAAATTCCTAACCTAAAAATTGATGCGGCTGACCTTTCTACGCAAATGCTGGCGGTGCAAGACAAGCAGCTTGAGAAGCTCCAACTGAAAGACCGCATAAAACTTCACGTTGCCGATGCAGAAAAATTGCCTTTTGACACCCAATTTGATGCGGTAACGGTAGCTTTTGGGATTCGAAACTTTGCCAATTTGGAAAAAGGCTTGGGGGAAATGTATCGTGTACTTCGGCCTGAGGGCTCTCTGTATATTTTAGAAACCTCAAAGCCTAAAAAATTCCCAATGCGTCAAGCGCATTATATCATGTCTAGAATACTGATTCCATCGATGGGTAAACTTTTTGCCGAAGACAAGGGCGCTTATGCCTATTTAGGTGAATCTGCAGCACACTTCCCAGATGGCCAAGAGATGTGCAATAAATTACGAGAAATTGGGTTTTCTAAAGTAACGCACAGGCCTTTAACAGGGGGTGTAGTTACTTTATACAATGCACAAAAATGAACCTACGACATACATTTTTTGTTTTTGCTATTTCCATTTGTTCGGTAATCCCGCTACAAGCGCAACTGGATAAGATAGAAAACCTAAAAGAAGACGACTCGAAAAGAATCCGTTTTGGCTATTTTTTGGGGCTAAACGCCGTTGGTGCAAAAATGGAATACAAACCAACCTACGTAAGCACCCCTTTTCGTATTTCCGTAAAACCAAAGCCAAGTTTTGATGTAGGGCTTTTAGCAGATTATAGAATCAATGAGTTTTTAAATATTCGTTTTCATCCCGGCGTAGCTTTTGTTGAACGCGAAATTACGTTTCCTTTTCCTGAAAACGATTCTCGCTTTACCAAAGCACTGATCGAACGTGTTGTGAAGTCCAATTATGTGCGTTTTCCAGTAGGCATCAAATTAAACACGCGTCGCATTCGCAATGCACGTCCTTTTGTAATGGGCAGTATTTCATATAACATGAATATCACGAGCGAGGAAACAAATTCAGAGGATAACAGCTCGGGGACCTTTAGAATGAAACGAGATGTATATGCTTGGGAGTTTGCGGTCGGCACTGATGTTTACTTGCCCTATTTTAAATTCACCACTTCTGTACATGGCTTTTTTGCAATCAGTGATGAGTTTGTCCCAGATGAAAATTTAAATAGCGTTTACACCCGACACATTGCGAGCATGAAAAGTCGGGGTGTGTTCTTGCGGTTTACTTTTGAGTAGATCAGCCTCTTCTACTAAATTCAGCTAATACAATACCCGTTGCCATGGCAACATTTAGGCTTTCAGCTGCAGGGTTGCCATAAGCAGGTATGCTTATGTTTTCGCTAATTTCAGCACTAATGGCTTCAGATATGCCTTGCCCTTCATTCCCCATCACCAATACCGCATTTTGAGGAAGTACTGCTTCATACATGTTTGTCCCCTTGGAATCTGTACCCACTGTCAGCAAACCGTGTGTTTCAAATGCTTCTAAAAGATCTACATAATGGAGTTGTACTCGGGCTAAGGAGCCCATACTTGCTTGTACCACTTTGGGATTAAAACAGTCTACTGTGTCGGATGAACAAAGTAAATGGGCAATCCCAAACCAATCGCACAAACGAATGATGGTCCCAAGGTTGCCCGGATTTCGGATGCCGTCTAAAGCAATATTGATGTTTTGGGAAGCAAAATCGGCTGGATTTGGAAGCGAAAAGGCCGCCCAGACGTTGGGAGGAGTACTTAAATTGCTCAGCTTTTTCATGTCAGAGGCGCTGATTGTAGTAGCAGCAACACCCCCAATTTGAGCGGTTTCGAGTGAAAAACAGTAGCGCATCTCAAATCCATTTTGATGGAATGTTGCTATGGCTTTTTTGCCCTCAACAGGGAAGAGACCACGTTGCTCGCGAAATTTTTTTTGCCCCAATTGGGATAACTGTTTTAGTTCGTTTTTGCTAACCATGTATTTGGTGTATTTTTGACTTTTACAACTTTCTCTTGACCACAAGATTTTCAAAAATACTAGGTTTTGGTGTGCTTTTGGGCATAACAGTAGGATGTTCTGCTGTTCGCAACTTGCCTGAGGGCAGCGTCTTGTTGCGTAAAAACACGGTAATTGTAGACGATCAAGCGGCAGTTGACACAGTTGCAAACATTGTTCAACCCAAGCCTAATAATCGTTTTTTGGGCATTCCCTTCGGGTTGTTGCTTTATCAATCTGCAAAAGACAGCACGGATGTTGCTTTCGACAATTGGCTTACTAAAAAACCAGGGCGTCAAAAAAGAATGAACGCCATATGGTCCGAAAAGCAAGTAAAAAAAATGAAGGCCTACAAAAGCGGTTTTCAAGCATGGAAAAGAAAAACGGGAGAAGCACCCGTGCTTTCAGATTCAATTTCTACGGCAATAAATGCACAAAAGCTAAAAGCCTTTTTTTCAAATGAAGGCTATTTTAATGCTGTGGTCAAAACAACAGCTACGACTAAAAAACGAAATGCTATTGTAAATTATAATGTCAGTACCAATACACCCTACTCTATAGATAGCATACAAGCCAACATCCAAAGTCCCGTTTTGGATTCTATTTATACGGCAAACAAAGTCAATAGTAAACTCAAGCAAGGAGACCGTTTTCGCACAACAGCATTTGAGCAAGAACGAAACAGGCTTTCTGCACTGTTTAGGAATGCGGGTGTTTATCCATTTCAGCTTAACTCCATTGACTTTAGCGTTGGTGTAGATTCAACGGGAACAGACTATCGCTTACCGGTACAACTCAACATCCGAAACTATATCGAAAATCAAGAGGGAAACCCTGTACCAAAGGAGTATAAAATTTCAAAAATGAATACCGTTGCTGTTTTTTTAGGCAAAGCGGGCAACACTGGAAACGAAGCTTACGATTCTATTGGCGTTTTTGAGGGAATGACCGTTTTTAGTCAGGGCAAAATGAAGTACAGCAGCAAATTGTTGCGAGAGTCCATTGATTTTAAAACAAATGAGTCTTACAGCGACACTTCACGAACTACTACACTAAAACAACTCAACAGGCTGCAAAGTTTTGATTATCCAACCATTAGATATCAATATGCGAATGAAGACGAAACAC
>ERZ802830.2811-NODE-2811-length-15366-cov-9.92417_pt1 | contig 15366 bp, 18 predicted proteins | sample MGYA00345654_ERZ802830 | MGnify/ENA primary metagenome ERZ802830 (study PRJEB30503, sample SAMEA104212375) | marine metagenome | biome: Westerlies Biome; feature: [SRF] surface water layer (ENVO:00010504) within the epipelagic zone...; material: water... | reverse complement strand
AGATATGAATCCCAGAACCTCTGGGGTATTCAATACGCCCATCAAAATGTGGGCAATAATCGGGCAATAATTTGGCTATAGCCCCTGAAGCCCCATAAACACTGGGCAAAATGGTGGAGGTGGCGGGAGTCGAACCCGCGTCCCTCGTGCTTTCATATGGGGCATCTACATGTTTAGCTTTGAATTTATTGTCGTCACTGAATCGTCTCTAAGCAGACTAATCAGCTCCCAGGTTTCCTAAATACAGCTGATAAGCGGAAACCAGATTATCAACTATGCCTGCTAGTCGACGCTTCTATTCCTTAGCAGGTGTCAGGGTAGAAACGTTGCTGAACTAAGCAGCAAGAGCGAATTGTTCTTCGCCAATTATTATTTGAGATGGATTGATACGGAGCCTCCATCATCTCCGACATGCAGCCCCAAACTACGACACAAGGTCGAATCCGTGACACCCCCTTAAAAATAACATTTAAGAAATTCCATTAGGTTTTACGGAAAGAACTGTATCCGCTAGTTGCGGAGGTTCTTTCAAAGAACGCACACAAGCTCGCGCTTCTCTCGGAAAACGCAAGCTTGATTCTACCTTACGGCTAGTCTCTGCCACACTGGTAGATTGGGTTCTTTGCCTGCCTGGTTTACTTGTTGGCTGAATGAATCCACGAAAAAACCCTCTCGTTTAAGGGAGGGTTTTGTTCATGAAATCTGTTTGGTCGGCTTACTCTTCCGGCTTGGTCTTTTTAAGACCGATCACTCGGTTACCATCTTCCCATTCACCGCGCTTGCGGAGCAGGTCGACACGCTCGAAGCGTTTGAGGACGGTGCGATTCTTTTTACCTCCGCCACCGGAAGCTTTAAAACTGTTGTGTTGTGACATAATGGGACTCCTTGTTAAAAGTGAAAGCAGGGCAATAAATGGGGGCATTCTTCAAAGATCAAGGTTTAATCGGCTTATTTTTATGGGGCTTGGAAGCTCCGAGCGCATCGAGATTGATTTCTAAAGGATTCGCATTGGAAGGACTCTGGTCGCAAAAATGGTAGGCTTTACACCTGCCTACTTACACGCCAAGCAAGAGTCGTGATTATTCTACTCACATTCATAGGATGTGCCCTCGGTGGGGTGTTCCGTTATCTGGGGACGCTCATGATCGCCAGATTCTTCGGCGAAGGTTTTCCATGGGGCACCTTGGTCGTCAACGCGGTCGGCAGTTTTTTATTGGGCTTGTTTTTAGGTAGTGGCTTCGTAGCAAAAGAGCTTTGGCTATCCTCTAATGGTGCCTACGCATTTGCTGCGCTTGGTTTTTGTGGTGGGCTGACGACTTTTTCGACTTTCAGTTTACAGACCTTTTCGCTCATTTCTAAACAGGCCTGGGGTAAAGCGCTCGCTAACATTCTGGGGAGTGTGCTGCTCTGTGTCTTTTGTGTGTTGAGTGGCTATGCCATAGGGGAGGGGCTTACCCAATGAGGCAGCTTCTTTGGCTTGGGCTCGGTAGCGGATTAGGTGGCTGCTTGCGCTATTTGCTAGATTTATTGGCGCTTAATGTTGGTCTGGCCGCATTCCCCGTCTCGACCTTTTTGATTAACGTGAGTGGCTCCTTATTGATCGGCTACTTGGCCGGAGTCTGGGCCAGTGACGGTGCCTTCTCGCCTAGATCCTGCAGGTGGCATTTCTGGATCACAGGTTTCTGCGGGGGCTACACCACTTTTTCGACCTTTAGTTGGCAAGTCCTTGATCTGGTGCGCGCGGGCGAAGGCACACTAGCAGGTGCTTATGCCGCGGGCAGTATTGCCTTTGGTATGCTAGCGGTTTGGTTTGGGCTTTCGCTCGCCATGCGTGGGCGTAATACTGCATAAAATTTAAGCAATATGTCACATCCCACACATGCGAACGCCCCTATCGAATTCTATGATCGCTCCACCGGGCAGGTGGCGATTGAGGAGATCTATGGCGAGGGCTTTTTACGCTGGGCATATGGTAATCCGCTCGGTCGCCTAAGTGTGGCGGTGGCAGTGAAGCGTTTGTGGTTTTCACGCTGGTATGGCTGGCGGATGGACCAGCCTAAGAGCCGGACGAAGGTGCAGGCCTTCATTGACACCTACGGTGTCGATCCTGCTGAGTTTGCAGATCCGGTAGAGACTTATTCGACATTTAATGAGTTTTTCTATCGCCGTTTGAAGCCTCAGGCGCGGCCTGTCGATCCGGATCCAAGCGTGGCGGTCTTTCCTGCCGATGGTCGGCACCTGGCGATCGAGAACGTAGATGTGGCGGATCAATTTTACATTAAAGGGCAGTCCTTTGATCTGGCGAAATTTATCGGTGATGCTGACTTGGCTAAAGAATTTGCAGGCGGCTCGATCTTAATCTCTCGGCTTTGCCCCGTGGACTATCATCGCTATCATTTCCCTGTCTTTGGCCAAGCGGGTTCGGTGCAAACACTTGACGGCAGCTTGCGCTCGGTCAGTCCACTGGCATTGCGGCGCCAGCTTTCGATTTTTTGGGAGAACCGTCGCGCGCGGACAGTGGTGGACTCCCCGAATTTTGGTAAAGTCATCGTGATGGAAGTCGGTGCGACCTGTGTTGGTGGGATGCACTCTACCTTCAAAGAGGGCGCCGTCGTGAAGGGAGCGCCCAAAGGCTACTTCTCCTTTGGCGGTTCCTGCGTGACGACTATTTATCAAAATGGCGCGATCCAGCTAGATGCTGATTTGCTGGAGCAGGCGGCTGCCGGTCGCGAGGTCTATGCGAAGATGGGTGAGCCTTGCGGAGTCGCCTCTAGGAGCTAATTAATCCAGCCCTTGCCGCCGCGAAAAGATATTGCTGCGCGTAGCCAGAGCTATTGCCAAAATGGATGCGTGCGAAATCCTGGAGTTGTGTTAGTTTCCAGCCTTCTAGTTGGTAACTGTGGGTGAGTATTTTTTCGACCCAGGTATCAATGGGGAAAGCTTCCAGGCGACCTGCGCCGAAGAGAAGCGTGCAGTCGGCAATTTTTCTGCCAACTCCCGGTAGCTCTAAGAGGCGCGCGCGAGCTTCTTCTGTTGGGGCGACTTCGGTGCTTTCGAGCCAGCCCGGTCGTTCTGCCAAGAAGCGAGCGGTCTGGTAAATATAACGGGCGCGGTAACCCAGTTTGGCAGCACGGAGACGGGTTTCGCCAGCCTCGGCGATGGCTTTCCACCTTGGGAGCGCGTGACTGCCATCGGCCAAAGTTTCGCCCATATCGAGCGCGACGGCTTCGCAGATCGCTTTGATCTGCGGGATTTGTTTCGTCGACGAGCAGAGAAAGCAAAAGAGTGTTTCGGCGAAGGGTTGCCGCAAAATTCTTAGACCGCTGAAATGCTGGATAGCGGTATCTAGTACTGGATCGTTACGCCATGGCAGCGCATCTGCAAGTCGGGCGAAGTCGACGTCGCAGGCAAAGTAGCTCGTGAGATTTTGCTGGGTAAGTTCTGGATCACTGCCCTGCGGGATGGCGAACTCGATTTGTTTATTATTAAATCTCAGTCGAACCACGTTTTTATCCCAGCGCCCTTCGTAGAAGTTTTCTATTTTTTGCCAGCGGAAGGCTTGCCCTCCGTCAATTGTTTCAGCGAATGAAGTCGCTGAAAATGTAGGGGCATCTTTCCAGACTTGCCATGCGCCGAAGGGCTTGGGCATGCCTTTAGAGACTCCAGAGGTAACTTTGTTTTTCACCGAGCACGGCCCCGTTGGCATCTTTGATCGTGAAGCGCCAGGCAGCTGGGACGCCGCCTATTTTTGGCCAATCTTCACCGGTTAATCCAATATGAATCTCGTCTGTGCTGGCTCGTTGGCTAGGCAAAGTAAACTCGTGTGTTTGCTTTCCTAATGACTTCGGGGTGTAAAACTCGCCGACCACGATAGTGCCAATGGGTAAGCGTCGCACATCTTCGTCGAGGACGAGAATAAAGTAATAGCCTGCGCGATGTTCGGGCTGTGTGCGCAAGATGACGCGCTCACCGACATGCTCTTTGCCAGTCATATATTCGCTGATGCGTTTAAACTGCTCTGCCTTGATATAGCGTGGCTTGATCTCCTCGATTTCGATGGAAGTCACCGCTCGCTTCGGCGACGACGCACAGCCCGCACAAAGTGAGCAGATGATAGCGGTGATTAGAAAACGCATATTTTTAGATTCGCGAGTGCTCGGAGCTTGTCAAGATTGCCCCTTCCAATTCTCCAGAACCTTTGAACGGATCTAATCGAGTTTGCCTTGGGCTAGTCCTGCGGGCAATGCAGCGGGTCGTCCGGGCTGGCTCTCAATCTCGATCGTTCGGCCTGACTCGGAGGACTGGTCGAAGGCGTGCATGACTTCGAGAACATGGCAAGCGAGTGCACCACTGGCACGGTGCGGGCGTTTATTTAGAATAGCGCGTGCCATATCGGCCACGCCGATGCTACGTGTGTTTTCAGGGTAGGGGCGCGTCAGCTCGACCTCTTTCCACTCGCGGGCTTCGTCTTTGGCGATCAAGCGTTCGACAGGACCACCGAAGGTATTGGGGTCGGGCACCTTAATCGAGCCTTGGGTGCCGTAGAGTTGAATGGGGCTGTGCTCGGCGGCATGGACGTCAAAGGAGAAGACGGCAGTAATAATGGCACCGCTGTGAAATTCGAGGGTGCCGGATGCATGGGTGTTGACTTCGACTGGAAGGACTTCGCCGTCGCGCTCTGGAGAGCTAGCGATGCGACTCTCGTGTGCCTTTGTGGTCATGGCGCAGACACGTTTGATCGGACCAATCAGATTAACGAGCGCGGTCAAATAGTAGGGTGCCATATCAAAGACAGGGCCACCGCCCAATAGATAGTAGAATCCAGGGTTCGGATGCCAGGATTCGGGGCCAGCGCAGAGCATAAAGGCGGTCCCGCTAGTGATGGTGCCGACCTCACCAGAGTCGACGATTTCTCGGCAGGTCTGGATACCGGCACCAAAGAAGGTGTCGGGTGCGCAACCAATGAGCAGGCCTTTGGATTTTGCCAAAACCAGCAAGTCTTGGGCATCTTCGAGTTGCACCGTGAGTGGCTTTTCGCAGTAAGCGTGTTTGCCTGCCTTAAGAATGTCGCGGCTTACCGCAGCGTGGGCAGCGGGGATCGTGAGGTTAATCACGAGCTGGATCTCGGGATGTGCCAGTAGCCCGGCAATGGTCATTGCCTCGCAGCCGTTTTCCTCAGCTTTGGCTTGAGCGGTGGCCTCGTTGAGGTCGGCACAGGCAAGGATGTTGAGCACTTCGAAAGTTTTTGCACCGTCGAAGTAGGCTTGAGAGATTTTGCCGCATCCGATGATGCCGACGCCGATTCGATCTCTAGGTGAACTCATTTTTTGCCGCCAGCGATCTTATTTTCCGTGAGGTAAAGATAGCTTTGCTCAACCGCGTTGAGCATATCGCCGTCGTAATCGTCGAGTTCGACTGCTATGTATTCGGCATCGTTGGCTGCTTGGGCAGCGGCGATTAGATCGACCTCGCCTTTACCAGCAGGTAGGAAGGGGGGCTCTATGGAGTGGTCAGTGATGTGTCCGTCTTTGAAATGGAGGACTTTGCCGCGTGGACCGATCTCATGCAAAAATCCCACAGGGTCGATTCCGGCACGTGCAATCCAGAAGAGGTCGGCTTCAAAGAGAACGCTCTCTGGTGTGTGTGCGAGAAAGGTGTGATAAGCGGGCTGAGCTTCGAATTCTGCCAGGTCCCAATCGTGATTATGGTAGCCGACTTGAAGGCCGTGAGAGGCGACATTATCGGCCGCAATACAATACTGTTCGGCGATCGCTTTGACTTGATCAGTGGAGGTGTAGCCATCCTGCCCGCCGGGAGGGACGCCTGTAATTAGGTAGCGATGCCCTAGCTCGAGGGCGGTCTCGATGATCTCGTTTTTTGCATCGCCGAGAGGGAGTCCACAGTGCGCGCTGGGCGCAGTTAGATTCAAGTCGGTCAAGAGTTTGGCGACCTCGGCGGGCTTGCGGCCGGTCAAGAGTTTGGCGACTTCGGCGGGCTTGCGGCCATGAAAGCCGGCTGGCTCCACGCAAGGGTAGCCGATGGCGGCAAGTTTACGGATCGTGCCTTCAAAGTCGGCTTCGAGGGCGTCACGCAGAGAGTAGAGTTGAACAGAGATTTGTGGTAGGGACATATTAAACTGGGCGGGTTTAACTCCCTACTAAAGCTCAAGCTCGGTCCAAGCGGCGTTGTTTTGGCTACTTTTCACCACTGCTTCGATGAAGGCCATGCCGCGGACGCCGTCTTTGATTGTGGGGTAATCTTTGGCATAACTAGGCGCGGGTTCGCCGCTGAGTTCGCCCGCAATATCTGCGGCGAAGTTTCGATAGATATTGGCAAAAGCTTCCAGGTAGCCTTCCGGGTGCCCCGCGGGGATACGGCTGTGCGCGGTCGCGCTTTCGCCAAGGTAGCCATTGCCTGTGCGGTAGATCTGAGTGGGCTGATCGAGGCGGTGGACGAGGAGGGTGTTCGGTTCCATCTGGTGCCACTCGAGGCCGCCTTTTTCACCGTAGATACGTATGTTGAGCGAGTTTTCTTCGCCCACTGAAATCTGTGAGGCATGGAGAATCCCCTTAGCTCCCCCTTCGAAGCGGAGGAGGACATTTCCGTCGTCATCGAGGAGGCGATCATCGACGAAGGCGGTGAGGTCAGCGGCGAGTTCTTTAATTTTTAAGCCTGTCAGGTATTCGGCGAGATTTTCGGCGTGTGTGCCGATATCACCCATGCAGCCAGCTGCGCCGGATCGTTCTGGATCGGTGCGCCATGCGGCTTGTTTTTGATCCTCTTTTTCCAAAGGAGTGGCCAGCCAACCTTGCGGGTATTCGACCACGACCTTGCGGATTTTACCGAGTTCACCGCTTTGCACCATCTCCCGCGCTTGTTTGACCATGGGATAACCCGTATAGTTGTGAGTGAGGCCATACTTCAGGCCAGTCGCTTCGACGAGTTGCTCTAGCTCGATCGCTTCTGCCTTGTCAAAGGTTGCGGGCTTATCGGAGAGCACATGGAAGCCGGCTTCGAGTGCGGCCTTAGCCGCAGGGAAATGAACGTGATTCGGCGTGACGATGGCAACAAAGTCCATCCGCTCGCCTTCGGGCAACTTGGCCTCTTGGGCCATCATGGTCGTAAAGTCCGGATAGCAGCGACTGTCTTCTAGGTGGAGGTCCTTGCCTGAAGCTTTGGAGCGTTCGGGGTCTGAACTGAATGCGCCACAGACGAGCTCGATCTGTTGATCAATGGCTGCGGCGATACGGTGGACGCCACCGATGAAGGCGCCTTGGCCGCCACCGACCATGCCCATGCGGATTTTACGTTTTTGCATTTGATTGACTCGTTGGATTATTGGTTCGCTTGATCGAAGGCAGCATCGAAGGCGAGGGCATTGGGTTTGAAGTCGACTTTACGAGTGAAGGCGGCCGCTTCAGTGCCGCCGTGGACGCGATCCATGCGGCCGTCTTCCCACTCAATCGATAGGGGGCCAGTGTAGCCAATGTCGTTCAGCGCGACGATGATGTCTTCGAATTTAATGTCGCCATGCCCGAGGGAACGGAAGTCCCAGAAGCGTCGGGCATCAGTAAAATCAGTGTGCCCGCCAAAGACGCCGACGGAGCCATCTCCGTGTCCCCACCAGACGTCCTTCATGTGAACGTGATAAATACGATCGGAGAAATTACGGATAAATTTTATGTAGTCGACGCCCTGGTAACCGAGGTGGCTCGGGTCGTAGTTGAAGCCGAAGCGCTTGTGATTATTCACCGCCTTGAGTGCGCGCTCGGCAGAGGCCGTATCGAAGGCGATCTCGGTCGGGTGGACTTCGAGGGCGAAGTTGACATCGACTTCTTCGAATACCTCAAGGATGGGCGTCCACCGATCAGCGAAGTCTTTGTATCCATTATCCAGATACTCTTGTGAGGTCGGCGGAAAGGCGTAGAGCGCGTGCCAGATCGATGATCCTGTAAAGCCGTTAACCACCGGATGAATGACAGTGTCGTCTGGCCGTGCATCGAAAAATTTACGTGCTGCGCGGGCGGTATTTTTCATTTCCTCAGCGGCACGTTGGCGGACGCCTTCAGGATCGCCGTCGCCCCAAATATCGGGGGAGAGGATTGCTTGGTGGCGCTCGTCGATTAGGTCGCAGACCGCTTGGCCGACGAGGTGATTCGAGATGGCATAGCAAGTCAGGTCGTTGGCCTGCAACTTTTCCCAAAGTTCGGCCGTGTAGCTATCTTCAGTCAGTGCTCGGCTAACTTCAAAATGGTCGCCCCAGCAGGCAAGTTCGACACCGTCGTAGCCCATCTTTTTAACAAGTGGGAGGAGTTCATCGATGGGGAGGTCGGCCCATTGGCCAGTAAAGAGGGTAACTTTTCGACTCATAAGGGTTTATCAATAGGTAAGTTTAGAGATGGCTGGCAATGAATAAAACTATAAATATACAAATTACTTCATATAAATATTAAAAATATAGTAATATATTAATTTATAAATTATTGTTAAATATTAATATACGTAATTAAATATTGTAATAAATTTATTCTTTTAAAATCAAAAAATTGTTCCTCTATATTAATGAAAAGATAGAGCTAATTACTCTTTTGTTCGCTTGAGTGATCACACCTAAAGGCTTGGAGCTTAGATTTTATCTCACCCTCATATTTGTATATTAGAGCGTGCATTCCTCTGATTTGGTCTTTCACTCGTCTGTATGGAAGAAATTCTACGCTCAATCCCGCACCGCCCGCCCTTTCTCTTTATCGACGAGATCGTCGAAATACGGGAGGATGGTGCCACCTGTAAACGTAAGATTCGCATGGAGGAGCCTCAGTTTGAAGGTCATTACCCTGGAAACCCCATCATGCCAGGCGTGCTCCTTTGCGAAGCCTGCTTCCAGACGGGTGCGATTTTTCTAGCCAAACAGATCGAGAAAGAGGGTAAGTCGCTAAGCGATGTCACTCCCGTTCTTTCACGTATTACTGACGCCCGCTTCAAGCAGATGGTCAAACCTGGCGATGAGATCACGATTGAAGTGACGATGAAGGAGACGATTAGCCGTTTCTTCTTTATGTCGGCTAAAGTTCTTAAAGGCGGCAAGCCCGCCATGACGATTGGCTTCGCACTCGCGATGGTCGAAGGAGACGGAAAGTAAAATGAGCTTTTTAAATTTAGAGAATAAACGCTTCCTCGTCATGGGGGTGGCCAACCGTAAGAGTGTCGCTTGGGCGATTACGAAGTCGCTCGAAGAAGCCGGGGCGGAAGTCATCCACAGTGTGCGCTCTGAGGCTCGACTGGAGAGCTTAAAGAAATTACTGGGCGACCGAAAGGCCTACCTTTGTGACGTCGAGTTCCCGGAGCAGATTACCGCACTAGCCGAACAAGTCGCAGCCGACTACGGCACACTTGACGGCATCGTCCATTCCATCGCTTTCGCTAATTACTCCGAAGGCTTCAAGCCCTTCCACGCCACCGTGCGTAAGGACTTCCTCCAAGCCACTGCGATCTCCGCTTTCTCCCTTGTCGAAGTCGCCAACGCCTTCAAATCGCAGCTCGATCATGAGGCCTCTGTCGTCTCCATCGGTATCAGCTCGACTGATGTGACGGCCGAAAACTACGGCTACATGGCACCGATCAAGGCCGCGCTAGAGACCTCCTCTTATAACTTGGCGAAATCATTTAGCGCAGATACCCGTGTTCGTTTTAACACGGTCAATGCCGGCCCCCTTAAGACAAGTGCCTCCGCCGGTATCCCGGGCTACATTGACAGCTACCTCTATGCCGAAAAGTTGACTCTACGTAAGCAAAATCTGAGTACACAGGAAGTGGCCAACACGGCCGTTTTTCTTTTGAGCGCTGCCTCTAGCGGGATAAACGGGCAGGGCATCGTGGTCAACGCAGGTATGGATCGTAACTATTTTGATAAAAATGTAGTGGCTGATGCCATGCGGCCAGAGAAATAGGATTCCTTTAATTAGGTTCTTGACTCAACAACCTAAGTTAAAGAGTATTTTGTGATTATTACGGATGCCGCTCTCATGGCGGCTCTTTTTTATGAGCACCCCAGAGAACATACACACTGAATTCCATCGCATGCTTGGACGCGATTCGAAGGAGGCGCAGCTTAAGCAGCGCGGCCATGTCTTTTGGTTTTATGGGCTCTCAGGCTCTGGTAAGAGCACGCTTGCCAATGCACTCGAACGCAAGCTGGCTGAACAGGGCTATGTGACCAAAATTCTCGATGGGGACAATATTCGCAGTCGCTTAAATAGTGATCTCGGCTTTTCTGACGAGGACCGCCAAGAAAATATCCGCCGCATTTCCGAGGTGGCGCGCCTTTTTCTCGACATGGGCACCGTGGTTTTTACCTCGTTCATTACACCCAAGCGCGAGCTTCGCGCGGCCGCCCGGGAGATTGTGGGGGAGGGTGACATAACACCCGTTTATGTAGAGGCCTCTTTCGAGACCTGCGCCGAGCGTGACGTCAAAGGCCTTTATGCTAAAGCTGCTGCTGGAGCCGTCGAGAATTTCACGGGCAAAGACTCCTCTTTCGAAGCCCCTAAGGCAGGTGACCCTGATTGGACGATCACCACTGACAATCAAACTGAAGATGAGTCCCTCAATCAGCTCCTCGAGAAAGTTCTCCCCTTGATCCAAGTTTCTAAACCCTGACACCTTTATTCTTTCACATGCACAAAGATTATACCATCACACACCTCAAGCAGCTAGAGTCCGAAGCGATTTTTATACTTCGTGAGACTGCTGCGCAGTTTGAGAAACCAGTCCTGCTCTTTTCCGGCGGAAAAGACTCCATCGTAATGGCGCACCTCGCGAAGAAGGCCTTCTGGCCAGCGAAGTTGCCCTTCCAATTGATGCACGTGGATACGGGGCACAACTTTCCGGAGACGATGGAGTTCCGCGATAAGTATGTCGCCGAGCTGGGTGCAGAGCTAATCGTTGCTTCGGTTCAGAAGTCGATTGATGAGGGCAAGGTCATCGAAGAGAAGGGACCACGTGCCAGTCGTAATGGTTTACAAACGGTCGCACTGCTCGATGGTATCGAAGAAAACAAATTTGACGCTGCTTTAGGTGGTGGCCGTCGCGATGAGGAGAAGGCGCGTGCCAAAGAGCGCTTCTTTTCACACCGCGATGAATTCGGGCAGTGGGGCAAGGTCATCGAAGAGAAGGGACCTCGTGCCAGTCGTAATGGTTTACAAACGGTCGCACTCCTCGAGGGTATTGCAGAAAACAAATTTGATGCTGCCCTAGGTGGTGGCCGTCGTGATGAGGAGAAGGCACGTGCCAAAGAACGCTTCTTTTCACACCGTGATGAATTCGGACAGTGGGATCCTAAGAACCAGCGCCCAGAGCTTTGGAACATTTTTAACGGGCGTAAGGGGCACGGTGAACAATTTCGTGTCTTCCCGCTGAGTAACTGGACGGAGATGGATATCTGGCAATACATCAAGGCCGAGAATATCGAACTGCCGCACCTTTACTTCTCACATGAACGCGACTGCTTCGTGCGTGATGGTGTGATCATGGGCGTTTGTGATTTTATCGAACTGCTCCCCGGGGAGAAGGTCGAGAAGATGGTCGTTCGCTTCCGCACGATTGGGGATGCCACTTGCACAGGAGCTTGTCTCTCGGCAGCGGATAATATCGACGATATTATCGATGAAGTTGCGGCCGCCCGCCAGACCGAGCGCGGCACGCGAGCCGACGATAAGCGCTCAGAAACCGCGATGGAAGATCGTAAGAAACAGGGCTACTTCTGAGAGCTAAAAAATACAAATCCTATCAGACTTAGATACATTTCAAATTTTATACAAAAATGAGCGAAGACAATAATTCAGGATACCTCGACATGGACCTACTGCGGTTTACTACTGCTGGTTCGGTTGACGATGGTAAGAGCACCTTAATTGGGCGCCTACTCTATGATAGTAAGGCAATTTTCGAAGACCAATTGGAAGCTATGGAAACTAGCTCCAAAGCACGCGGCGACGAAAACGTGAACCTCGCGCTTCTGACTGACGGCCTCCGCGCTGAGCGGGAGCAGGGCATCACCATCGACGTAGCCTACCGCTATTTCGCAACGCCAAAGCGCAAGTTCATTATCGCCGATACGCCGGGTCATATCCAATACACCCGAAACATGGTGACGGGTGCATCGACTGCGAATCTTGCGATCGTATTGATTGATGCGCGTAAGGGTGTGATCGAGCAAACTTGCCGCCACTCATTCATCGCCAATTTGCTACGCATTCAACACGTCGTGGTCTGTGTGAATAAGATGGACTTGGTTGATTGGGATGAAGGCGTGTTTAATAAGATTGTAGATGACTTTAAGAGCTTCGCATCACGCCTCGATAATATTGTCGATGTCACCTTCATCCCGGCTTCTGCGCTAATTGGGGATAACATCGTCGATAAGTCCAAGAATATGCCTTGGTATCAAGGACCGACACTACTTTACCATTTGGAAACTGTCTACATCGGTGCTGATGAGAATCATGTCGAAGCACGCTTTCCAGTGCAGTGGGTCATTCGCCCGCATTCTGATGAGTATCATGACTTCCGCGGTTTCGCGGGACGCGTTGCAGGAGGTGTCTTTAAGGCGGGCGATGATGTGACGGTTCTGCCATCAGGTTTCACTACTAAGATTAAAGCAATCGAGTCAATGGACGGTCCACAGCAGGAGGTTTTCGCGCCGATGTCTGCTACGATCACACTGGAGGACGAAATCGATATGTCCCGCGGCGATATGTTGGTGAAAGCCAACAATCAGCCTGTGCCAACTCAAGACATCGATGCCATGGTTTGCTGGTTCTCTTCCGACAAGCCACTGGCGGGTCGCGGTAAATATATCCTTCGCCATACGACGAAGGAGGTCAAAGCGATCGTGACTGAAGTTTGTTATAAAATAAACATTAACACGCTGCGTAAAATCGAAGACGACCTCACGCTTAACTTGAACGACATCGGCCGCATTAAAGTCCGCACATCAGCTCCTTTGATTGCAGATAGTTATAAGTCGAACCGTATCACAGGTAGCTTCGTGCTCATTGATGAATTAACCAATGCGACTGTCGCGGCCGGTATGATTTCGTGCTCATTGATGAATTAACCAATGCGACTGTCGCGGCCGGTATGATTATTGAATTGAGGGCAGCGACGACATGACCGAGCGCGAAGCGGATCGGACCACCGAAGGTGAGCCCCCGCCCCGTAACTTTAATCAATTCGTGAGCACAAAAAAGCCCCACAAATTGTGAGGCTATTGATGGTACCCAGAGCGGGGGTCGAACCCGCACATCCGAAGATACAAGATTTTGAGTCTAGCGCGTCTGCCAATTCCGCCATCTGGGCATATCCAAGATTCGGTAAGAAAGCATCTTGCCCGCTGAATGCAAGGATTCGTTTTTTAGGCTGCTATCTAAGTTCAGCTTGTGCTGAAGCGGAAGAGTGTCGTTGATTTGAAAGTATCGCCGGGCTTTAAGATTGCGCCACCCATGTCGGGGTAGTTGACCGAGTCAGCGTAGTCTTGCGTTTCTAGACAGAGGGCATCCATGGGTTTGTGAATAACGCCGCCTTTACCGCTGTCGGGAGCCTCTTTGGATAGCCATAGGCCTGCGTAGAACTGCACGCCTGGCTCGGTCGTGAGGACTTCCATTACACGCCCGCTGATGGGCTCTTTGAGGCTAGCGGCTAGTTTGGGTAGTTTAGTGCGACCTTCATTTAAGAAGAAGTGGATATCAGCGTTACCGACATCCAGCTTTTTAAGTGAACCGATTTTTATTGGGCTTCGAAAGTCATTATAGCCAGCTACAACCGGATCGCGGCGTCCGAGTAGTGTCGAATGTTCGTCAACGGTGGCGACGCTGTCGGCGAAGATTTGTAATGTGTGATCGAGGATATTACCCCTGCCCTTGAGGTTGAAGTAGCTGTGATTAGTCGGATTGAAGGGGGTCATCCCATCAGTCGTGGCTTCGTAGTGAATTTCTAGACAGTCGTTATCGAGTAAGGCATAAGTAACAGTGCAATGGACAGTACCAGGGAAGCCATTATGTCCATCAGGATCGGTCAAGCTGAGCACGAGCTTGGCCACGCCAAAGTCGTCGATGATCTTGGCCGACCAGAGCAAGACGTGGAAGCCCTCGGGGCCACCGTGCAAATTATTGATGCCCCCATCATTGGTTTCGAGGGTGTGGGTTTTGCCGTCAATTTTGAATGTCCCGCCGCCAATACGCCCTGCGACGCGACCGCAGGTTGAGCCAAAGCAGGGGTGGCCTGCGACATACTCATCGAGCGAGTCTTTGCCCAGAACGATGTCGGCTAAATCACCTTCACGGTCGGGCACATGCAGGGAGACGAGGCTAGCCCCATAATCCATGATCTCGGCACGAAGACCGTTTGCGTTAGTCAGTGTAAAGAGGCTGACTTCTTCCCCAGAGGGGAGTTTACCATAAGCTTGGGACGTGATGCTCATATTGTGAACATAAACAAAGCGACTCTAACGAAAGAGCAATACGGGAATCTTGACCGTACGGATCATTTCAGAAGTGGTGCTGCCGACGATTAGCTGACGGATACTGGAGTGGCCGTAGGCACCCATCACGAGTAGGTTGATGTGGTCTTGAGCCACGACATCGCCAATCATTTTTTCTGGTTCGCCGTCGCGTTGCTCGACGCTGACTTCGAAGCCGGCTGTTTCAAGTTGGGCCTTGGCTGCAGCGAGGGCGGCTGCGATCTTGGCATTACCCGAGCCGACATAAAGTAGGTAACAGTGCATGCCTTTGAGCAGTGCTTCGTTAGCTGCATAGTCGACTGCTTTTTGGGCACTTTTGCCACCATCAAAGGCGAGCACAAAGTTATCCATCTTTTCAAAGGCGCGAGAGCTCACAAGCACGGGGTGCTGACAGCTGCGGACGACGCGTTCAAGATTACTACCGAGATGTCCTTTTTCAAAGTCGGCGTTGTTACCGCGCTTACCAATTACGACGAGGTCGGCATCGCGTTCATATTTGGCGATTTCGTCGCTCAATTTGCCGTGCCATTGATCGGCGACGACATCGATTACACCCGCATTTTTGAAGTGGGTGTTGGCGTCTTCAAGAATGGCTTGACCGCGCTTTTGGGCGATCTTGGCCTTGGCCGCTTCGAGTTCGACGAGCTCATTGAGCAGTGCGGTGCGTGCGCCTACACCCATGCTGCCGCTGTAGTTTAGCTTAGCTGGCTCCTCGTGGTGTGGGTTAAGCATGTGGAGCACGTGAATTGAGGCGCCGCCCATCTGGCGGGATGCCCAAGCGGCGTGATCGTAGACGCTGGAGGAGTAGTGTTGGGAACCGTCGGTGCAGGCTAGGATGTTCATGGCTAGAA
>ERZ802830.2810-NODE-2810-length-15369-cov-10.6006_pt1 | contig 15369 bp, 13 predicted proteins | sample MGYA00345654_ERZ802830 | MGnify/ENA primary metagenome ERZ802830 (study PRJEB30503, sample SAMEA104212375) | marine metagenome | biome: Westerlies Biome; feature: [SRF] surface water layer (ENVO:00010504) within the epipelagic zone...; material: water... | reverse complement strand
GTTTGACGAGTAACTAAATGTTCAGCTGCTTGTATCGGTGACCAATACTTAGCTGCCCAACCAGTTCTATTTGGGAAGTTTTTTCCTTTCATTAATTCAGCATTAGACTCATACCACTGTGGTCTTTCCCATCCCATCGTTTCAAAGAAATGAGCCTTCTGACCTTCGAGGCGACTATAGAAAGGACTTCGACGTAGTGGTCGAGGTTGTTCCATTTGTTGAAGAGGATGAATAATATCGTAAACCTCTCGATAATTTTGTTTGCCCCTGGCACGTAAATATTTTCTTACATGGTGATGAGGGTGAAAGCGGTTAATATCCCCTTGACGAACATCGAGCTCTGGCTCTCCATTTGCAATCCATTCCGCCATAGCTTTTCCTACGCCTCCTGCATGAGTAATCCATACAGCATTGGCTGTCCATAATCCTTTAATAGAAGTTTCTCCCATGAGAGGATTCCCATCTGTCGTAAAAGAAAAAAGACCGTTGATTTTTCTCGTTATTTTTTTTTCTGCAAATTTAGGAAATAACCAATTAGACTCTTGATGTGCACCGGCAAAGTCATCAGGTCGAAAATCAACCAATGATGGCATTTCCTCAGCATCTTCTGGCTTTTTTAATTCTTCTGACTCTAGAATACGGGGTTCATGTCGATAGTTACCAATGACATAAGTATCATTCCATTGTCTAAAATATAAGCTGTAATCTTGATGTCTCATCAGTGCGTGTTCTACTTGGGCTTCTTTATGTTCAGCCTGGAACTCTTTCAATTCATCAAAAGGTTCGAGCCAAGCCATTTGGTGTTCACAAGGAACAAGAGGTAAAGAAATATTTGCAAGTCTTCCCATTTTGGGTGCCCAGATGCCAGTAGATACTAAAACAATATCTGCCTCATAATCTCCATGAGGTGTTTCTACTCCTCGAATTTGATTATTAGAAATTTTAAAACCTGTAACAGGAGTTTCTCCTATAAACTCTCCTGCATTTAAGTCGGTCACATATTTAGCCATCGCCCTAACAGCTCGTACTGGCGCGGCTAGTCCATCAGTTGGAACATAATATCCACCATGAATTTTTTCAGGATCGATAAAAGGACTCATTTTGAGAACTTCATCAGGAGAAATTATTTTAGCATCAGTTAGACCATAACTATGAGCTATACCAAGTTTTCGGTATAAATCCTCATGACGCTCTTTTGTTTTAGAAACCTCAATACCACCAACAGTATGAAAACATGGCTTTCCTTCAAAAGAAAGGGATCGAAGTAAATCAACAGTGTATTGAGCGAACTTACACATCATTCGAGAAGGGTTCGTTTGAAAAACTCCTCCTGGTGCATGGCTTGTTGAACCACCAGTTTCAAATAGGGGACCTTGGTCTAAGATCACCATATCTTTCCAACCTAGCTGAGCTAAATGATAAGCTGTACTAGCACCTACAATGCCGCTTCCAACAATAATGATACGAGATTTACGTGACATTACCCCTCCTAATATTTACTTAAACTAACCAGTTCCGATTTTTGATGTCAATATGAAAAATGGAAACTAAAAATTAACTGCGTCAATCAATCGATCTTCTAAATAATCAGAGAAAGAACGATTGCAGCTTACAAGAAGATAACTATTTAGTTTGTAAAAACTACAGTCAATTCTGGCCATAAGCGTCTGAGCTGCTGTCATGGGCTTAAAATTTTTTTCTCGAAAATCAAAATGAGTTAGTTTACTCAACATTGAATAAGTATTCTCTCCACTAATCTGGAAAAACACCTGGGCATCTGAAATATTTGTAGCTAATAAGTCTGAATTTTCATTAATTTCTTGGCATAAATTTTGAGCTTTTAAATCCTCATTTTTACCGAGGAATATCAAGTTCCATTGATCAAAGGAAAGTTTGGCTAAGATGTGGCTATCATCAGACACAACTCTTAAATTATCTGATGGAGGTAAGAGTTTTAGTTTTTTATTTAATAAATTATTAAACTTGGAGTCGCCAGAACCTCTAATAATCACTTGGATAGCAGAAAAAGTTTTAATTTCTACATCATTAGATCGAATGACTTCTCTCACGATACTAACCTTTCATTTTTTTCATCGTAGAAAATGGGTTTGACAATTTCTATAGGAATTGTTTTTTGATCGGGAGTGGAGGCAAAAGCTTTTGTGCCAATTAAACTGTGACCATCTTTGATTACTGCTAATCCAAAGGTATGACCCATTGTTGGGCTATGGTAACTTGAAGTTATGTGACCTAACATAGGAACGGGGGTTTGAATAGACTCATTCAATATAATATGCTGGCCTTCTTGAATAGTATCTTCTTTGTTTGATGGAAGGACGCCAACTAACTGCTTCCGATCTGGGCGAACTGTATCAGAACGAGTCAGAGATCTTTTACCCAGAAAATCAGTTTTGGTTTTTCCAATCATCCAATTTAATCCTAAGTCAATTGGTGTAATCGATCCATCAGTTTCTTGACCTACAATGATATAACCCTTTTCTGCTCGGAGAAGGTGCATGGTTTCAGTTCCGTATGGAATTAAACCAAACTCTTTTCCGGCTTCATGAATTTGTTCCCAAATTTTTATAGCATTGTTTGATGGGACATAAATTTCATATCCCATTTCTCCCGTAAAACTGGCCCGCATAATTCTTATCTGAGTATTTTGAAATTCATGAAATTGAAATGTCATAAAAGGGAAGGCGTCATTAGAAAAATCAATTTCTGAAAAAATTTTATTCATAATATCACGAGTTTTAGGGCCACTAATATTAAAGGTAGCAAATTGTTCTGTGATTGAGTTCATGTATACATTCAAATTAGGCCATTCTGTTTGAGCATATTCTTCCATACAGGCTAGAACATTAGCGGCACCGCCAGTCGTTGTGGTGGCTATAAAGTGTTCATCTGAAACTTTACAAATAATTCCATCATCTTTAACCATTCCATCTTCTCCTAGCATCAGGGCATATCTAGAAGATCCAGGTTTCATCTTTGTAAAGCTATTGGTATAGATCAAATTCATGAATGTGAGTGCATCTTTTCCTTTAATTTCAATCTTTCCAAGAGTGCTACCATCTAAAATACCTGCTGCCTCTCGAACAGTTTTGCTTTCCCTTTGAACTGCATCATGCATTGTCTCGGATTTTGAAAGTGGGAAATACCAAGGTCTCTTCCATTGGCCTACATCTTCAAATATGGCACCATTCTTAATATGCCATTGATGAATTGGTGACTTTCTCTCTGGGTCATAAAATTCATATGAATTTCTTCCAGCGATTGCGGCGAAGCTTAGAGGCGCATAAGGTGGTCGGTAAATTGTTGTTCCAACTTCATTTACTTTTTTATCTAAAAGATCAGAAACAATCCCAAGAGCATTAATACTGCTTATTTTTCCTTGGTCGGTTCCCATACTATTAGTTGTAAATCTTTTCAGATGCTCAATACGATCAAAGCCTTCTGAAATCGCTTGTCTGATATCTTTAGTGGTAACATCATTTTGTAAATCAATAAAAGATTTAGACCACATTGATGTTTTATGAGCAGGTATCTCCCATAATTTTTGAACATTATATTTAGTTGCAATATTTGAATTGATTTTGACTTTGATTTTGTTTGCATTAAATATTTTTAACTTTTGATTAATCTCATTCCCCACTTCTTCTAAATCAAACTGGCCACTGGCAGATCCTAAAGTGATCGTATTTTGAAATGATTTAGAGGGTTTATACGTAAGATCATTTTCATCCCAGTCTAACAATCCTTTAGATTGTGTGAATAGATGTACATCTGGATTTATTCCTCCAGAAACACACAAAAATTCTGTAGCAATTTCACTAGTTCCACCTGAACTATCTTGGACAATAATCTTCTCTAATTTTTTATTGCCATATGCAGCTTTTACTTGAGCATTAGTATATAAAGGAATGTCATTCTTTCTGATTAAATCAAACAGCTCTGGTTCTATTTGTTCACCTGATCTAGAGTCAATATATGCTTTTGGCTTAATATTTAATTCAAGCAGTGTTTTAACTAAGCTATTGGTATTTGAATTGTTACTAAAAATTACAGGCTCTTTTGATGGTACGACGCCATATCGACAAACATACTTTTCAAAAGAAGCCCCCAACATAATCCCAGGGAGATCATTATTTTGAAAAGATAAAAATCGCTCAATATGACCATTACTTAAAATGACATGTTCGGTTCGAATTTTATGAAGAGTGCTATTAACTTTATCTTCAGCTGGCTTGGCTCCCACATACTTATCCTCAACTGCAATGAGATGGTTGATATAATTATATGTAGTAACAAGAGTGTTTTTTAAAATTTTTATATTTTTAGATTTTTCAATATTTTCAACAGTTTTTTTAATCCAATCTTGAGTGTTTTGACCATTGATCTCATTAATTTTTGAGGAGTTATTTAATACTCCGCCAAGTTGATTATCACTTTCAATCAACAAAACATCATATTCTGTATCTATAAGAGACTCTGCAGCCAACAAACCATTGATCCCCCCACCTACAATAACAATATCAACGTTATGATGAAGGTGAGAACTGATCGCTTTAAATTCTTTTGGAGGCTTTCCAAGGCCTGCAGCCTTCCTAATAACGGGCTCATAAATTTTTTTCCAAAAACTTTTATGGGGCCCCATAAACGTTTTATAATAAAAACCAGCAGAGAAGAGAGGGGAGAATACACTATTGATACTACCAATATCAAAATCAAGAGAGGGCCATCGATTTTGACTTTCTACTTCCATCCCTTCATAAATTTTTTTGATAGTGGCGCGTGCATTTGGTTCAGAGTATTCACTTATAATTTGTACAAGAGCATTGGGTTCTTCAATACCACAAGTATAAATACCTCTGGGACGATGATATTTAAAACTTCTCCCAATTAATTTTACTCCATGACGAAGAAGAGCACTTGCGATCGTGTCCCCTTTATAGCCATGATATTTTTTTCCATCAAACTTAAAATTTATTTTCTGATGAAAATGAATAAAGGGACTGTTTTGATTATTCAACTCTGTCATTTTTTTACAGTAAAATTTCCAGATCCAACATCTGGCTCTCCAGAGGGTGTTTGAATTTTATTTTCAAATTCTTTTAGGGGAGGTTGGGGGTCATCTAACTTATAAACTTTTAGGATCTCGTCAGTTGAAGTATCTCGAACACAATTAAACCATTTACGGCATCCATGAGAGTGAACCCATCTTTCGTAAAAAAGTCCTTTGGGATTAGAACGAATAAAAACATATTCGCCCCATTCTCGATCACTTATCTCCTGTGACCCATCTGGGCGTTTGACGTGAGCTTCACCACCGTTAGAAAATTCAGATTGATCTCGGGGTCCGCAGTAAGGGCAGTCTATTAATAACATTGAATTTTAATGAGCTACTGCTGCAGCTCCATGTTCATCAACTAATTTACCACTTACAAAACGATCTAAGCTAAATGCCGCATTGATTTGATGGGGTTCATTTTTAGCAATTGTATGTGCGAATACATTGGCACTTCCTGGAGTGGCTTTAAAACCTCCGGTACCCCAACCACAATTGAAAAATAATCCTTCTACATCGCACTTACTAATTATAGGACTTGCATCAGGACAAATATCAACAATTCCACCCCATTGTCTGAGCATTTTCATTTTTCCAAACACAGGGTAAAGCTCAACCATCGCCCGAATAGTCTCCTCGATAATATTAAAACCACCTCGTTGGGTAAAAGAATTATAACTATCTGTACCCGCGCCAATAACCAACTCCCCTTTGTCTGACTGACTAACATAAGCATGAACAGCTGATGACATCACGACTGTATTAATAATTGGTTTAATAGGTTCTGAGACTAGTGCCTGTAATGGTTTGCTTTGAAGCGGAAGTCTGATACCTGCTGTTTCTGCTAGGACGCTTGTGTGTCCTGAAGCAACGACACCAATCTTGTTTGCTCTGATAAAACCTTTGGAAGTTTCGACACCCTCAATTTTTCCATTTTTTGTTCTAATTTGTTGTGCCTCACAGTTTTGAATAATATCCACTCCCATTTCATCAGCTCGCATAGCAAAACCCCAAGCAATAGCATCATGTCGGGCTACTCCTCCACGTGGTTGAAATGATGCGCCTAAAACAGGATAACGAAGATTATCTGTATTCATGATGGGAACCATTTTTTGGATCTCTTCTTTTGAGAGCCACTGAGAGTCAATACCATTTAAATTATTAGCACTAACACGTCTTTTAATTTCTTTAATATCATGTTCATTATGGGCCAAATTCATGACACCTCGTTGACTAAACATTACATTGTAGTTGAGTTCTTGAGAGAGATTTTCCCAAAGTTTCAGAGAGTGCTCATACAAGTGAGCACTATCATCCCATAAATAGTTTGAACGAATAATAGTTGTATTACGACCGGTATTTCCACCACCAAGCCAACCCTTTTCTATAACAGCAATATTCTTAAGCCCATGTTCTTTTGCTAAATAATAGGCAGTACCAAGTCCATGGCCACCACCACCAATGATAATTGCATCATAAAACTCCCTGGGTTCAGGGCTACGCCACATTTTAGGCCAGTTTTTATGACCAGAAAGAGCGTTTCTAGCGATGCTAAATATGGAATAATTTTTTTTCACGAATGAAAAGTAACAAAAAAATAATTACTCAGCTAGTCATTTTCATTGGCGAATTGTCTTTCATATTTCGAAAGATTTTAGGGAATTGCCATTGTAATTCACAGTCAACATTTGGAGCTTCATTTTTTTCATTCAGATCACTCTCACAAATAGTCCTAATCTCATAACTAAATCTAGTATTTTCAGACTTATGCTTTGAGGAGCTATGCAGGTGACTTCCCGAAAAACAAAGTATCTCTCCTGGCTTTATGGTAACCGGCCAAATTGTTAAATTTTCTGGAAGATCTTCCAATAATTCTGGTGCGGAAGGGTAAGAGAAGTCTCCTTTTTTTCTATTTTCCAGATAAATATTTAAATCCCAAGTTCCAGTAGAATTTTTAACAGGCCTATTAAAATATTCTGGAAAAAAAACCATGGTATTCGTCTCTTCAATTGAACTAATGGGAGCCCACCAATTAATTTGTTGATGAATATTAGTGCCCCATGTATCTCGATGAACGCCGATCCTTGATGCTTCTCGATATCCAAATTCATTTTTTGCCGGTGCAACACGAACGACAAACTTATCCCAGTAACTGTCTCCTTGTAAAAAGTTAATTGAGTTCAAAAAATCATAAAAAAGATTTTTAAAAATTTCTGTATTTTTTAAGTTTGCGATTAATTCAGTACTAATTTCTTCACAGTTGGAAAGATGATGTAGTTTTTCTAATTGCCCTGAGTAATTGTTTCCAATTTTTTTTTTGATTTCAGCAATTAGTTGCTCTGTAATTTCAGATTTTTGAAAAACAAATATTTTTCCATTAAAAATATCTTTTTTAAATTGAGATAAATTTTCTATTTGCGTAATTGGAGTAAACAATCAGTCAATATCACCAACATAAACACCCAGTGCTAATGCTGTTTCAATTAGGGGGTCTGTTCGATCAACAACTTTATAAGTTGAGATGCCTTCTGAAATCGGAACATCAATCACCTTACGATCTCTCCATGCTACCATACGATCAAATTTACCCTGTGCGAGTAAATCAACTGCATACACTCCAAAAGCACTTGCTAAAATTCTATCTCTTGGTGTGGGAGGGGCGCCTCTTTGAACATGGCCTAAAGAAGTTACTCGACATTCAATATCTGTATTTTTCATTATCGCTTCAGATAAATAGGTACCTATTCCACCAAGTCTTTTTTGACCATCGGCAAATTCTACTTCATATGTTTTGCCATCTTCAGTTTTGACAGCTTCTGCAACTACTATCAAAGAGTGAACGATCCCTCTATTTTTCATTTCTGTTAGCTTATTGACTACGCCTTTAATTGAATAGTTGAGCTCTGGAATTAAAATGACATCTGCACCACCGGCAATACCCGCATTAATAGCGATATGTCCAGCATCTCTGCCCATGACCTCTAAAATCATAGTTCTATGATGACTGGCTGCAGTTGATTGAAGATTATCTAGGGCCTGGGTAGCTACATTTACTGCGGTATTAAAACCAATAGAACTTTCTGTTGCCCCGACATCATTATCGATCGTTTTGGGAATTGCGACAATCTTCAAATCACCTCGCTTGGCAATTTCAGTTAAGATCGCCATACTACCATCACCACCAATAACAATTAAACCCTCTAGTCCCAGTTCGTGATAGCCATCAATAATTTCTTGGGAGCGATCTTTAAAAGAACCATCGCCCATGGGGAATTTAAATGGGTTACCTTTATTAGTAGTGCCAAGAAACGTTCCACCTTGCCTTAAAAGGGCGCCACTGAATGTTTGGTAATCTAAAGGAAGATAGGCAACTGGTCGTTGCATTAAACCCACCGTACCATCTTGAATTCCTAGAACCTCCATACCGTAAGTATTCTTGGCTCTAAAGAAAATAGAACGAACAGCTGCGTTTAATCCACCGCAATCTCCACCACTTGTTAGTATTCCTATTTTTTTCATCTAGATTTTATCTGAGTCCCATAACCATGCAGCTCCACGGACACCACTAGAGTCACCATGAGTATTTCGAAGAACTTTGTTACGCACTTTATCACTAAAAGTATATTTTGGAAGAAGTTTTGGAATATTATCATACAGTCTTCCTACGTTAGACATCCCACCACCCAAGATAATTACATCTGGATCAACTATGCCTATCATTACTGCAATTAATCTTGCAAATCGATCTTCATATAATTCAAATTCTTTTTTGGCTCTTTCATCTCCATTGGCTTCCAGAGCAACAATTTCTCGAGTTCTTAAATCTGTTCCATATTTTTGATTAAATATTTTTGTAAAACCAATTCCTGAAATAAATTGTTCTGCACAAAGTGGTCGTTGACAGTTACCAACCTGGCATTGAACGTTAAGATCATACTCTTCTTTTGTCGGGTAGGGTAAAGGTTGATGCCCCCAGTCTCCAGCCACTTGGTTTACTCCCTCGACAACCTCTTTGTTATAAACAAAAGATCCTCCAAACCCTGATCCAATAATAATTCCCCAAACAGATCGATAGTTTGCGCCTGAACCATCAATGGCTTCTGATAAAGCAAAACAATTAGCGTCATTCATCATTCTGACTTCTCTGTTTAGAGTATTTTCTAAATCCTTTTGGAAAGGTTGGTCATTAATCCATACACAATTGGCATTATTTACTAATCCTGTCTCGCGAGAGGAAAAACCTGGAATACAAATACCAAAAGTATTTTTGGAGCCACTATACTGATCAAATTCTTCAACAAGAGACCTTACTGTATCTAGGCCACTTTGATAATTTTTCTCATATGTGGACCGTTTTCTTAGAACCTCTTTTCCTGTTTGATCCATTAAGATACCTTCAATTTTGGTACCCCCGTAATCAATTCCTATTTTGAATTTTTCATTCATGTTATTGAACATTTATATCAAAATAAACATTTCTCAAGATCCTTATTGTCATCTCAAATATTTATCAAATTTTTTTGAAATAAGGTAAGATTTGCTGATGAAAAAAAATATCGTTAATTGGGGTATTATAAGTACTGCTAAAATTGGATGGGAACATGTCATTCCAGCTATCCAAAAATCAAAAAATAGTAAAGTTTTAGGACTTGCGAGTAGAGATTTAAAAAAGGCTAAGTCACTATGTCAAAAATTAAATATTTCTAAAAGTTATGGGTCTTATGAAGAACTCTATCAAGATCCAGATATTGATATTATCTATAATCCACTACCAAATCATTTGCACATCAAAACAAGTTTAAAAGCTGCATCATATGGAAAACATATACTTTTAGAAAAACCACTCTCGCTAAAAGCTAAAGATATTGATCCTCTCATTAAATCTGCCAAAAAAAATAAAGTCATTATTAAAGAGGCTTTCATGGTTCGCCATCACCCTCAATGGCAATGGGTTAAAAAATATATTAAGGATGGAAATATAGGGGTCATTAGCAATATCTCTACCGTCTTTTCATATTCAAATAAAGATCCTAATAACATTAGAAATATTTTAAAATATGGCGGAGGGGCTATCTATGATATCGGATGTTATCCCACAGTTATTTCTCGTTTCCTAACTGACAAGGAACCTAAAAGAGTTGTGGCTACTGCAACAAAAGATAAAAAATTCAAAACAGATATCTTGTCTTCTGTGATGTTAGACTTTGGTGGAGTCTTTTCCTCTTATACAGTCGCTACTCAAAGTAACGTATCGCAACAAGTCATTATTCTAGGAACTAAAAAAACTATAGTAGTAGAAAATCCTTTTAACGCCGTTGCTTCAAAGCCTACAACCGTGGTGATTTATAACGGTAAATCAATTTATCGAAAAGAAAATACGGTAAAAACCTTTACTGCGGCAGATCAATATGAACGTCAGGCTACTGCTTTTTCTAATCACTTGATTAAAAAAACTAAAGTTGATTACAACTTAAAAGACGCAAAGAAGAATATGAAAGTTTTAGATGCTACTTTTAAATCGATCAAAAAAGGGTCTTGGGTTAAAATTTAATTTTTTGACCTATTATTTTTGCTAGGTTTTCACTAAATTTCTGATGCATTGGTTTCGACCAATGGATCGGATCTATGTTCGATGATTGACAAAATTGATTAGCATCAATTAGATCTACCCCCATGTGGCTACAGACTTTTTCAAATGAATAATAAAGCTGTTTTGATTTGTCTAATCCACCTACCCACTCATCAAAATTAAGCCAAGTAGGATCATTAGATTTTTCTCCTAGGGCAGGAGGGCAAATGATAATTAATTTTGATTTATTTTGATCATGCCAACTTCCTGTTCCAGAGTTGGTTTCAAAAACAATTTGAATTAATTCTTTTATTCCATTTGCAATATCTTCAGCAGATCTTTGAAACCTTACTTTGAGATCGTTAGTACCTAACAATACCAATACAAAGTCGATAGGAGAGTGAGATAGTAATGATGATTTTAAAACTTTGGCACCATTCAAATGTGTGCCATCTTGAAGATCATCAATATTTGTTGTTCTTCCAGGAAGGCAATCCTCCAGAATTTCAATACTGAAACCCTTTTGAATTAATTCCAGTTTTAATAAAACTGGCCATCTTTTTTCATATCTATGACCATTGTCTTGATCAGTGTAGCCCCAACTATTGGAGTCACCAAAAACTAAAACTCTTTTCAATACGAACTAGATGGAGCCCAAAGATTTATATTGCCCTCTTTAGCATTTTTATCAATTTTCTTGAGCTCATCTTTAGTAAATTTCAAATTATTTAGTGCAGCCAAATTATCTTTTAGTTGAGTTACAGAGCGAACTCCAATTAAAGCTGATGTTACTGCCTTATTATTTAATACCCAAGCCAATGCTAATTGGGAGAGAGATTGACCGCGTTTTTTTGCAATTATATTTAAATTATTAATTATTTTGAGATTATTTTTGGTAATTAAATCTTTACTGAAAGAGCTATTCTCACTAACCCTGGTTCCCTTTGGTATCCCTTTTAAATATTTATTTGATAAAAAGCCTTGAGCAAGTGGAGAAAAAGCAATACACCCAACCCCATTTTTTATTAATGTTTTAGTTAAATCTTTTTCAATCCACCGATTAATCATGGAGTAAGAAGGTTGATGAATAAATAATTTAATGCCGCGGCTTTTTAAAATTTTTATCATATCTTTAGTTTTATTTGCTGAATAAGAAGAAACACCTATATACAAAGCTTTGCCAGATCGATAAATACTCTCAAGTGCATCAGCAGTTTCCTCTAAGGGTGTATTTGGATCAAATCTATGAGAATAAAAAATATCTACATAATCGACTTTCATTCTTTTTAAACTTTGATCACAACTAGCAATTACATGTTTTTTAGAACCCCACTCTCCATAAGGGCCATCCCACATGTCATATCCAGCTTTGGAGGAGATAATCATTTCATCTCGGTACTTTTTAAAATCGCTTTGCATAACTTTACCAAAGTTCGCTTCAGCACTTCCGTAAGGAGGACCATAATTATTGGCTAAATCAAAATGTGTAATACCAGCATCAAAAGAGGCAAAAAGAATTTTTTTGGACTCAGAGGCCATGCCGTTGCTTCCTCCAAAGTTATGCCAAAGACCAACTGATAAAAGAGGGAGTTTTAATCCACTGCTACCACAATTTCTGTATTGCATGTTTTGATATCGATTTTTTTGCGCTGAATAACTCATTGTAAATTCTCCTCTATTTCATCAATTGTGGGCATTGAATTTGCCGCACCCTCACGAGTAACTGAAATCCCTGCTACCAAATTAGCAAACTCAATTGCTTCTTTATAGTTTTTATTCTTGGATAAAGCGACACTAAAAGCACCATTGAAAGCATCACCAGCACCAGTAGTATCTACAACGGGATCGAAAAGTTTTTTTGCTGGTAATAAAAATTCTTCTTCTTGGTTTTTAAAAAAACATCCTTTATCACCTAGTGTTATCAAAATGTTTTTCACTCCTTTGTCTAATAATACTTTTGCAGCAGATTGACAGTCCTTTTCACTTTCAATTGATTGATTGATAAAAAAACTTGCTTCAGTTTCATTGGGTGTGAAAAAATCAATATTTTCAAAACAATCATCTGGAAGATTTCTAGCTGGAGCAGGATTTAAAATAGTTGAACATCCATTTTCTTTTGCCATCTTAAGGGCATACATTGTAGCATCAATTGAAGTTTCTAATTGAGTTAGAAATATTTTTGAATTTTTGATAATAGATAAATTATCGTCAATGAATTTATGATCTATTGTTGCAGCAGCTCCTGGAATAACATTAATTGCATTCTCTCCTGTCTGTTGATTGATTAAGATACCAGCAGCTCCAGTATTTAAATTAGAGTCAAGAATTACAGCTTGAGTATTTACTCCGGCTTCTTGATACAGTTTTAAGGCCATATCAGCATAATTATCCTTGCCTAACTTAGTAACAAAAGAGACATCGCCTCCCGCTCGAGAAGCTGCTATTGCTTGATTAGAGCCTTTACCACCTGGACCAATTATGTATTTTTTTCCAAGAACTGTTTTTCCTGGCACAGGAATTTCATCACCAAAAAAACATAAGTCTGCAACAAAAATACCTAGTATTGAAATACTCACTAATCTAATAACCAAACAGAGCCATCTGGTTTGACAACCCCTTTAGTGAAAATGAAACATCCAAAAGGTCTTGTTTCATTGGTAGTAATGATGGCAAATGCCTTTTTGGCTTCTTCGTAAAATTTAAATCGCTCAATAGAAGAAATCTTCCAATGATCCCCAGCAACTTCAGCTGTTGTTTGCATTAATTCTTTATGAACCTCATTTAGTTCATCGGGCTTTCCATCGATTTCCATTCTTTGAATTGGAGATTCAATAAAGCTATCAAGTGGAAATACCGATAAAATTGCTTTTGCAGCCCTAGCCGCATCCACACCATCTAAACGATGCACTCTAGAATTCATTGAGTAAGCTGGGAAATTAGAGTCACTTAAAATTAATTTATCACCATGACCCATTGATCTAAGAGTATGAAGGATTTCAGGACTTAAGATGGGATCAATATTTATTAACATATAATGATAGAACTAAATAAATTGCTTTAATTCAATCAAATTAATTCACATCAACAGGTTTAGAGCGAAGGCTTTTTACCGTTTCCAATTCTGCTTTTCTACAGAGTCTCGGCGGCAGTCCTTTGCTTAATAATTGTAAATCTTCAAAAACAATTTCGCCCATTTCATAAAAAACTTCAGTTAAAGCTCCAGCACGATGAGCAGAAAACAAAATATTTTTTTCTTTTCTTATGGGGTCATTTTTTTTTACTGGCTCTTCAGGAAAAACGTCAGTTGCTACTTTAATATTTTTCTTTCTAATAGTTTTAATCAAATCTTGAAAATTGATCACACTTGCTCTACTTAAAATGAGTAAACAGGCATTTTCTTTCATCAAATTTAAAAGTTTATGATCAATCATATTTTGATTTTTTGTAGTAATTGTAGCTAAAATATAAATAACATCACAATCCTTGAAAATTTTACTCAAGGAACTAGGGCTCGTACCCCAATCTGTTAATTGTTTTTCTGAAAGCCAAGGATCATATACTAGAAAATTATTTGTATAAGGTTTTAATAACGGATGAAGATTTTTAGCAAGATCACCATATCCAATAAATCCAATTTGATTATTCTTCAACAAACTACTACTGTTATTTCCCTCAAGACCATATTTTTCCTGTCCTTTAATGAAGTCTAAGTGCGCTTGGTGAATATCTCTTTTTAGAGAAAAGGTGAATCCCACCGCCATCTCAGCTACTGTTTGTGCAAACACTGGTGCTGTTGATAACACATAAATATTGTTAGCAAAACAATACTCATAATCCATATTATCCATGAAATTACTTTCAACATTGAATATTGCTTTTAGTTTTTTTGCTTTTACTAAAAGTGAGGAGGGCAGGTCAGGTTGTCCAATAATAAAATCTGCCTTTTCAATATTTTTTTCATAAAAACTTTGTTTATTTCTATTGGGAACATTTATTAATTGATAATTTTTTTTTAAAAGTTGTAATTTTTTTGGAGTGAAAATTAATCTCATCTCTCTTGGATAGGGATCTACAAGAATAGTTTGCATCAAAGGATTATACCAATTATTTATTTTTTTGATAATCTATCTTTAAATGAAAAGGTCTGAAATTAATCAAGCTATTATCGATGCAAAATCGATGATGGAAGAGTACTCATGGGTATTGCCACAATGGGGATACTGGTCAAAAGAAGAATACAAAAAAGAACCAAATGTATCAAAATATTTAAAAGAACATCAAATGGGATGGGACGTCACTGACTTTGGTAAGGGTTTGTTCTATCAACAAGGAATAACCTTATTCTGTATTAGAAACGGCATTCAAGGAAACACTCAAGACAAACCTTATGCTGAAAAATTACTTTTTATGCAAGAAGGTCAAGAAATACCGCATCATAGTCACAAAGTAAAATTAGAAGATATAATTAACAGAGGTGGAGGAGATCTAGCAATTGAATTTGTAGAGATCGACGAGCATCTTAAGGAAAAAAATGAAAAACTAATGGTTTTAGTTGATGGTGTTAAAATTGAAGTGTTGCCTCATGAACCTTTAATTTTAAAAAGAGGACAGAGTGTAACTGTTGAAAGAAATATTTATCATAAATTTTATGCAGTAAAAGGCACCGGAATGGTTATGGCAGGTGAAGTTTCTCAAGCAAATGATGACAATAATGATAATTATTTTTTAG
>ERZ802830.2807-NODE-2807-length-15373-cov-6.98734_pt1 | contig 15373 bp, 11 predicted proteins | sample MGYA00345654_ERZ802830 | MGnify/ENA primary metagenome ERZ802830 (study PRJEB30503, sample SAMEA104212375) | marine metagenome | biome: Westerlies Biome; feature: [SRF] surface water layer (ENVO:00010504) within the epipelagic zone...; material: water... | reverse complement strand
AATTCCCATCCTACGCCTCGGCGAATCTTACGAGTCTGCCGACCTAGTTGAGCTCAACGAGAATCTGACAACGCACACTGCGAACCCGGGTTTGATCCGGCGTGATCTTCTGCGTATCAGCGAATCGAAAGCTGCCCTCGATGCCATTCCGGCTGACACCCTTGCGGATTATTGCGAGGCTGCCGCGGAACTTTTCATGAATGCCGAATTACCTTGCGGTGATTCGGTTCAGGGTCCTGATGACTACGTTGAGTCGCTTTCCGCGCTGACTCGTCTTCCGCATACTTTGGTGAAGATGAATATGGGAAAGGTTCATGCAGCGATGTCGCAAATCCGCACCGTTATCGGAGGGCTGACCCGAGGGATGCCTTTGGAAATTTTTGATAGAGGGATCACTTCCGTTGGTGGCTTAGAGGTCAATTACTATCCGACGACTAGTTCGCTTGGCGTGTCTCTTCCGAGTAATGCTCCGGCGGTGAATTCGCTCTGGCTTCCCGCTCTAGTGATGAAGATACCTGTTCTTTTAAAGCCGGGTCGCGAGGATCCCTTTACCCCTCTTCGAATCGTGCAAGCTATGATTCAGGCAGGGTTTCCAAAAGAGGCTTTTGGTTATTATCCGACGACCCATGAGGGGGGTGACACATTACTCACTTCTTGTGGTGCTGGGATCTCATTCGGTTCGGACGTAACGGTTAGGAAGTATGCTCCCTTCAAGAATATTCAGGTTCACGGAACTGGGCGTTCGAAGATTTTGATTGGCGAAGACTACATCGATCGTTGGGAGGAGTTTCTTGATGTGCTTGTCACTTCGATTTCCGCTAATGGAGGAAGAAGCTGCATCAATACTTCAGCGATTTTAGTCCCATCTCATTGTGACGAGATCGCGGAGGCATTAGCGGCCAAGCTAGCAGAGATCAAGCCTCTGGCTCGCGATGATTCTGATGCTCTTCTTTGTGGCTTTGCAAATACCGCATTGGCAGAGGGAATCGATGGAATGATCGATGACCTTCTCAAGGAAGAGGGCGCTCGTGATGCGACGGCAGGCCATCGTGGTGGCAGTCGAAGGGTAGAGGCTTTCGATCAAACGTATCTCTGCCCAACCTTGGTTGCTTGTGATGACAAAGATCATCAGTTGGCGAACACCGAGTTCATGTTTCCTTACGCAAGTATTGTTGAGATGCCCCAGTCAGAGATGTTGGCTAACATCGGGGAGACCCTTGTGGTGAGTGCTTTCACTGAAAATAAGGATTGGATACAGGATCTCATGTTGAGCCCAGATATCGAGCGTCTAAATATTGGGCCGTTTCCGACAAATCGTGTCCAGTGGGAACAGCCACACGAGGGAAACCTTTTTGAGTTTCTGTATCGTCGTCGCGCGATCCAAGGGGATTTGTCTGTAGCAGGGTAGTTTCCGACCAAAGAAGAACCACTTCTTCTCTGTCGTATCGATATTTAGCGGGAGTTTTCCCCAAGGTTTAGGCATGTTGCAGTGCCGTCGGCGTCGCGAATGAAGAGCTTGCTTTTGTGGAGAAGAGGAGGTGACCAAGTCCGTTTGCCAAGGCCTTCGTGGCGGGCGAATTCCTTAAAGCCCGCGGGGCTGGCTTTGGCGATGATTAAGCTGCCATTTCCGGTAAGGATGATAAGCTTTTCATTCGAGAGGATAAGTGAGCCCCGGAGATCGGGTTGAGACCACACAGTTTTTCCGGTTTTGATATCGAGGCAGCGGAGAAACGATTTGATTTTCTTTTTATGGACGGGGCCGTCGAAGCCATAAAGGTGGCCTTCGTGCAGGACAGGTGGGTTGATGTGGTTCTGGAATTTTTTGTTAGTCCAGATGGGCTTGGTTGAATCGAGGTTGGGATCGAAGAGAGCGGCACCTTCACCCCACCACGACGAGAGATAGAGCTTGTCGCCTATGATGAGCGGGTCGGCAGAATTTTCGCCTAAGCGGGTGGGCCAGTCGACCTTCCAGAGAACTTTGCCATCAGCTTGGGAAACAACATGCATGATTTTATTTCCAAAAATGGCAACAGCCGCTTGATCTCGGCATTTAAGGGGAACGGCGGCGGCATAACCGCCGGAGAATGGAGGAGAATTCCAAATTACCTCGCCGGTATTTTTATCAAGCGCAATGCCGAAGCTGTTAGCGTTTAGGAAGAGCCGATCGCCAACGATGACGGGAGCGGAGGAGAAGCCCCAAGTTGGCATTGGGGCTTTGGCAGCAGTTGCAATATTGGTTGTCCAGCGTGCTCTGCCCGTAGCTTTATCGCGTGAGCAAACAAGGCCTTGTTTGCTCAACGTATAGAGCCACTTGCCCTCGATAACGGGCGGGGCGTTGGGGCCACCGGGATTATATTTTGGGATTAAGTCCTGCGGATATTTTTCGCTCCAGATCAATTGGCCGGAAGTGGTATCGAGGCACTGGATAAGATCGTCACCCTCAAAGTTACCGAGTGTGTAGGCGCAATCCTCGCTCACCGCGATACCTGAATAGCCAATGTGAACTTTGGTCGACCAAAGTTTTTTGGGGCCTGACACAGGCCATTTGTGGGACCAATGGATTTCGTGATCAAAGTTTCCATTGCCCTTCGGGCCACGCCATTGAGACCAATCGGACCAAGCTGAGAGTGTACTGAGAATAAGGAGGAAAAGCTTCATTTTGGCTGGGGGATAATGCCATGAGGTCGAGTAAATAGAAAATTTAAAAGCTCGCGTTGAAAAGCGGTGGGGAGTCGTTAGGATCAGCTCCAGAAAATTCGTGACATCACCTTCTCAAATCATCATCCACCGCCCGGGCTCCTTGGAAGAACTCCCGAAGCACCTTTCGGGAAAAGTTTTGATCGTGACTGATCCAGGAATCGTCAAGGCAGGGCATGTCGACCGAGCTACTGCGCTCTTGGAGGATGTTGTGGTTTTTGACCAAGTGCGGGAAAACCCAACGGAGTCTGATGTCGCAGAATGCGCGCAATTTGCACGAGCAAAGAATCCGGATTTCATTGTGGGTTTGGGAGGTGGGAGTTCGATGGATACTGCGAAAGGTGCTTTATTTTTATTAAGTGGCGGCGGAGTGATGTCGGACTACCAGGGCCATGGAAAAGCGAAGGGTCCGATGTTACCGTTCATTGCGATCCCGACAACCGCGGGAACGGGTAGTGAATGTCAAAGTTATGCTATTTTGTGTCGGGATGGCTCCCATGAAAAAATGGCGTGCGGTGATCCTCGTGCAATAGCCAAGGTAGTGATTTTGGATCCTGAGTTGACTGCGTCAATGCCGTTGCAGGTCGCAAGATTGACAGCGCTTGATGCCCTTTCTCATTCTTTAGAAAGTGCAGTTTGTAAGAACGGAACCGACAAATCAAGGGGGCTTTCATTTCAGGCTTTTAGAAGTATTGAGCCGGTCATCGAAGCGATTTTGAAAGGTGAGGGTTCGCTAGAGGATCGTGATCGAATGCTGGTTGGTTCAGCATTGGCTGGGAGCGCCATCGAGGCGAGTATGTTGGGTGCCGCTCATGCAGCGGCGAATCCCTTAACAGCCCATTTTGATGTCGTTCATGGGCACGCCGTCATGTCAATGCTTCCTGGCGTGATGCGCTGGAATGCTCAGGTCGTAGGTTGTGTTTATGACGAATTGAAGCCCGGGCTTATCGATTGGGTCGAGTATTTGTATGAGCTTGCTGAGTTGCCTCCGGTTGTAGTGCCCTCAGAAATGATCGCGCAGCTTGCGACAGAGGCTGCAAAGCAATGGACTGGGCAATTTAATCCGCGGCCGTTAACCGAGGCAGATTTTGAGGCACTCTATCGAAGCACGTTTGGCGAAAGCTGAATTGATCGTGGTGGAATTTGTGTCACACTGGCGACATGAAGAAGATGATCTTGGGGATGATATCGTTGTTGGTGACAGCGTGTCAGGCTGATGAAAAAGGTGAGCAGACGAAGGATCGTGATGATTGGCCGGTGGCGCGTGGAGGTGCAGGGTTGTCGGGGCAAGTTGGGGTAGGCTTGCCTCCAAAGCCGGATATAAAGTGGATGGTTCAGACTGAGGGAGCAATCGTTGGAGAGACAGTGGTTTCCAAGGATATTGTTGTCTTTGGAAACAGCGCAGGGCTTTTGACGGCGGTAGATTTAAAATCGGGAAAAAAGAAATGGCAGAGAGAATTCGAGCAAAGTTTTGAGGCGGCTCCAGCAATTTTGGATGATACTATTTTCATTGGTTGTGAAGATATGAAGCTATACGCGCTCGAGTTGGAGACTGGTAAGGATAAATGGTCAATTGAGACTGATGATAAAATTACGGCAGGAGTGAATCTTACGAAAAGTCCGGACGGGAAGGCACACTGGATAGTCATGAATGGTTACGACGGAGTTTGTCGGGCACTGGATGCAAGATCGGGGAAAGAAATTTGGAAGCATGAGACTGAACAACCGATTAATGGCACCCCGGCGGTCGTTAATGGAAAGTGGGTCGTTTTTGGGGGGTGTGATCATTTTCTTTACACGCTGAATTTGGCGGACGGGAAACCGTTGACTAAGGTTGAAGGCGAAGCGCCAATCGTCTCGACCGTTGGAACGGAAGGGAGTTTTGTGGCATGGGGTGATCACTCGAACAAAGTGATGGGAGCTGATTTGGCTTCGGGTGAATTGGTTTGGAAATACAGTGATCGGAGGTTTCCCTTTATGGCAGCGCCGGCAGTGGATAAAAAAAATGTTTATATCGGCGGGCGGGACAAAAAAATCCACGCAATCTCACGTGAGAGCGGAGATTCGGTCTGGTCTTTTAAGACGGGTGGGCGTGTTGAGAGTTCGCCGATTCTCTTTACCGATGGGGTTGTATGTGGCTCAAGCGATGGGCGCTTATACGCTATCGATTTAAAGAATGGAGACGAAGTCTGGAAAATTGATCTCGGAGAATCGTTGGTAGCGGCTGCAAGCTATGCTAAAGGAATAATTTTGATCGGAAGCGAAGATGGAACTCTTTTTGCGCTGGGGAAGAAATAAGGTCAGACTTTTGTCGTCAGCCATTTGCCGCGAAATGCGATTGTGATGAATAGTCCCGCTTGAATGAAAAGATCGATGCTCATGAAGGTCCATATTTTGACGAGGGTGAGATCAAAGTAGGCGTCATAAACGGTTATCCCGATGATTCGAATGAGGATCAGGCAGGTGAGAGAGCATGTCATGACAATGCGCGTAGCTCCGGCGCCGCGCAGGCAGGTTTTCAAGACGATAGTGGTAGCAAGTGCGGGTTGAAAAATCCCGCAGATGAAGACGAGCGGTCCGGCGACCGCGATGAGTTGGGTGGCTTGGGTGTCAGTTTCGGGAAGGATAAGACGCACTATGATTTCGGGTGCGAGGAGAAAGAAAATCCCAATTGTACTCATAAACGAGAGAGCGAAGAGCCAGGCGGTTCGGAGAGCTTTTAGTGCCATCTTCGGATTATTGGCGCCGAGATACTGCCCGACCAAAGTGGCTGTGGCAGTACCGATGGCAAAACCGGGAAGGAAGGAAAGGGATTCGACCCGGATAGCGATGAAGTGAGCGCCGAGAGCGCCCTCGAAGGCGAGTCCGGTGATAAAGCGTAGGACGTAGGCGTGGATTATCCACATGCCGAGCATTTCGACACCCTGAGGCAATCCCACCCTGCCGATTCGCACCATCATTTCACGCTGCGGGGTCCAATCTGCTCGTCGAAGGGTTAGCGTGATTTCTTCTGATTCGGGTTCGTATTTTCGGCTGAGTAAAATGACCACTGCGAGGGTGCCGAGAAGCCAGGCAAGGAGACTTCCCCAGGCGAGTCCAGCGATGCCCATACCGCCGAGAGGAGGATCTAAAAATACGAAAGAGGCGCTCAAGATCATATTGCATATATTGATAAAGAGCATGATAAAGAAAGGGGTGCGGGTGTCCCCGATGGCGCGCAGCGCATTAGTGCAGGCGTAGAATATTCCGAGGAAAGGGCAGGACCAGGCGAGGATTGAAAGGTAGTCAAAGGCGTATTCTGAGGCAGCGTCTGAAAGTCCAAAAAACTTGATGATTTGAGGAAGACTAAGTCTGATGATGAGTCCGGAAAGTATCCCCATGAAGAGTCCGGCGAGGATGCCCTGGACAAGGCCTTGACGCGCTTCTTCCGGTTTACGTGCTCCGGCGGCGCGCGAGACGATGGCCAGGACTCCAGTGGCGACTGCTCCTTGCAGAATCATCATGAGCCACATCGCGTAGCCGCCGAGACCTAGGGCATCCATAACGGCAACGCGGGTGTCACCATCAGCCATGCGGGTTGCGAGGATGAGGTCTACGGTATTGACCATAAAGCTCAGGATTTGTTCTAGGAGCGGCCAGATGGCGAGAGTGATGACTTGTCGCCCGAGCGACATTCGCCCGAGCCGCCCGGCAAGGGTGCCGTCGACTTCTTGAATGCTGGAGCGCTGCTCAGCTTCGATGATTTTTCCAGGGCGGGCCATATGTGACGCGCAGGGACATAGCCGACAGTCGGCCTAGGGAACATTTAATAAAAAGTAAAACCATTGGATTCTCTGCTAGTCTTTAGCATTTTCTTCAGGTTTCTCTGGGCTCGGAGCCGAGGAAAATTACGGTTCAACTTATTTGGGCTACCAAAGAGAAATCTCTTTTTTTTGAAATGACTGAATTGCTGGACTGCTCATTGTTCGAAAGTTTTTGATCTTTTTTTCGGGTGGGGTCGATTTAACTTACGGCGATGAACGTGCGTGAGGAATTGATCAAGGAAGCGAGCCGATTGACTCGTGAGGCGCGCAAGCGATGGAATGCGCATGAGAACAACCAATCGTGTCGTCAGGCTAGGGATCGCGCGCTCGCAGTTTATGAAAAATTGAGTAAAAAGGAACGCAATGAGCTTCCGGAGGTCTTGCGGGTTTGGCTGCGTTACCGTAGCGAAAAGTATTTTGGGAAAGGGAGAAGAGGAAATGGGATGAGCTCAAAATCATCACAAGATAAGAAGAAGGAAACGGCTCCAAAACATGCCATAGCGGCTCGGAAGCTCATGAGTGGGGTAGGTCCGCTGTATCTACTGAGTTCTAAGAGAGGTATTTGCGGGCTCTTTTTCGGCCATCGCATCGAGCCTTCGACCCTGCCTAAAAATAATTCGAGGAACCGCTTTTTAAATCAGGCTGAGAAGGAACTTATCGAGTATTTCGAAGGTGATCGTGAAATATTTGAGGTAGCAATTGACGCTCGCGGGAGTCAATTTCAGCGGTTGGTTTGGCGCCAATTGAGTGCTATTCCATTTGGCGAAACACGTGGCTACGGAGAAATAGCAGAGAAGGTGGAAAATCCAAAAGCGGTTCGTGCGGTTGGCACCGCAAATGGAGCAAACCCAGTTTCAATTATCGTTCCATGCCATCGGGTGATCGGGAAAGACGGATCGTTGACTGGTTTTGGAGGAGGTTTGGAGATTAAGAAAAAGCTTTTGCAGCACGAGGGTGCTCTATTTGAAACGATTTAATTATGGGCGTCTAATGACATCCGATTGAGTAGAGGTATGGATTTTTTCGGCTGATGGTTTTACTCGATGTAAGCGTATCCATTAGTTGAGATTCGCTTTTTGTGTGGGTTTTTGGGGGATAGTTCTGCGTTCTTAAATAAGGAGCGGAAAAGTTCCGTAATTTAAGATATTCATGTAGAATAATTTTAAACTATTGATGGAGAGATTGTTGTGGGTAATTCGTTGTATGTTTTACTAGGTTTTTTTCGGGAAATGGGGCCATTTCTTGGTTGTCACGAGTTCACAATGTGTTTACATAGTGTTCATCATGAAAGCACACAATGTTCGCCATGCCATCAAGGGATTCGCCCTGATTGCTACGATATCTGTTCTTCTTCTGCTCACGATGGTGGCCGTCGCATTTCTCTCGCTCTCGGCCCTTACGGTAAAAACAAGCCGGTTTGAGTGGGCACAAGAAGAGGCACGGGCTAATGCCCGGTTGGGGCTTATGATTGCGATTGGTGAATTGCAGCGAGACTTGGGCCCTGACCAGCGCATAGCAGTTAGCGCCGCACTTCTTGACAGTAATCCAGATACCTTGGCAATTGAGGGCGTCAATAATGAACAGTGGATGGGAGTGGTCAGCTCACGTTTTGATCAAAACCAGAATGGAAGCCCCTTCACAAGGGACATGGATGACGGGGGTTTACAGGATGCGCGGAATGGCACGAACTTCCGTGTAAGGGACCAGGTTACTAACTACCTCGTCAGTGGTAACGAGGGTGGCCGGGACAAAATGCGAGGCGCCCGCCAGTATCAAGATGCGCTAACTGAGAACTTACCCCTTGGACAGGATGTTGTCGAAATTGTGTCACGAGGATCGGTTCGTAACCCCCGAGACTTTGTGCGGGTTCGCAAGGTGGTAACTGAGAAGCTTAGATTGACTCCTGATGGACGAACCGAGATTCGACCAAATGGTGGTTATGCGTGGTGGGTTCAGTCCAACAACCAAAAGGCCCACGTCGGACGCCCTGACACTCACAGGAATAGCGCTAGTGATCACAACAATGGAACGGGAATGCAGCGGATGCTTCATCCACAGGATGCTGAGCCTTTTGTAATTGAAGGAATCGCGCAGGGTCAGGACAATCGTGATACACGGGTGCTTACTCCCAAAACCTTCACCATTATTAGTGAGTCTAACCGTATTGGAGTGCTAAATAATTTCCACGCGATGACGAGCTTCTCTAGTAGCGTCATCTGCAATGTTAGGGACGGTGGATTGAAGAAGAATCTCTCTGCTTTCCTTCACAATTCAGACAATGGACAAGCGCCTGAGATTCGTGATCTGAATGATCCCAGCCGCTCTTGCTATATTGGGGTTTCTCCCAATGATTTTCTGATTGGACCTCCAAACGAGCGCTACGCTGCCATTCGTGACGTCGATTTTAATGACACCCAGTTGCAGGATATTGCTCCGACCTTTGAGCTTCTTTGGAACTGGGCGAACCTAGCGAATGAATTTAGTTTTGGTTACGCTTCCACTGGAATTCGTGAGCAGAAAATCTGGCGGGGAGCTCCTTCCCGAAATGGTGGTGCTAACGTTTATGATCAGGAAAATCTCCGTCCGGCGGACCCCCGGAACCTTTCCACGATTAAGATCACCCCTGTGATTGTTGAGGCTTGTGTTTATTATAATCTCGCAACCTACCCGAGAGGGACTGGTTCCGAGCAACAGAATGTTCTGCGTCTTTGTCTCTATCCGCGAATCGGACTATGGAATCCTTACAACGTTGAGATGCGTCTCGATAAGCCGATGCTTCTTCAACTCTTTCTGAATGGTAAGAAAACAGTGGAATTTAACGGTAATGTGGGTTTCACCCGAGAGATTTACTACGGGGGACGCCGTAACACCTTTGATGGTCAGTATGGCGGTCAGGTTTACTTTAAGCTTCCTGCGGTTACCATTCCTCCTGGTGAAACTTTCATTTTCTCGATGGGTGGAGCTCCTCGTGAGCTCAATATCAACCAGTTTGGAGCCAATATTCTTCAAGCCCGGGAGGCGCCTTCATCGGACAGCTATCTTTTCAAGGACTATCTCCAGGTCAGGACCAGTCGTGGACAGTATGCCCGGGACGAGGATAACGACCCTTCGGAGTTGATGCCAATACCCCCAACTTCGTATCGCGAGCGCCCACTGAGCTACAAGGAACACGGTGCAGATAACTACATGTTCATGCTCAAATACCTGCAGAATAATCCTAATCCCACAATTGCAAGTTTCCGGAATGAGCCGGCTCTTGTGTATGCTAGTGTGTCGTTGCAAGCCGGAGGGGGGGACGAGTTTCCATTGGAGTGGCCTACTGGGACCGAGGGTATTGTTCATCAGTTGACCGGTCCTGGTGACCATGTTGATGCAGGAAATCCTCCTCATCCGTTCTCGCGGGATGGATTCCGGGTTCGCTGGCTTGACGAAACCGCCTCAAACAAAGGCGTTAACAATGAACTATTCCTCCAAGAAGCTCCGCTTGGAAATTGGAACCTTCGCGCTTCGTATATTTGTCGTAATCCTTACGATAATCTAACCAATCGGGCCCCGTATTTTCACGGAATTTACACCCGCGATAATCCAAGTGACGAACTCAGTTGGGATAACCTGAACCCTGTTCTGCGCAACGGATTCCAAACTGGTTTCCCTTTCGGGAAGGCCAACTTCGGTGTTGATACCGTTGTCGCCTTTGAGGTGCCTACTCGGGAAGTGGGGATTCCATCATTGGGTTACCTCCGTCATCTCCAGTTATCTGAATATGTCTGGCACCCGAGTTACACGATTGGAACCTCAGTTGCTGACCCCAAGGTGCCTACCACGGGCACTATCCCGACTGAAATCCCAGGGAACAACCGAGGGTGGTCTTCCGCAGGACTGGGAACCGGCTACTGGGCCCAACTCTTTAGTGATATCGTATTCTACCTGCCGGAAAAAAATCACTTAATTTTCGATATGAGCTATGAGGTGAACCATAACCTTTGGTCTGACTTCTTCCTTACGGGAGGAACTCCGAATCAGGTTGCTAACTTCGCTCAAGATCCGATTCGAAGCCCCCTCAATAATGGTAATCTAAGACTCTGGGATCGTAATGGAGACCCAACAAATGATTTGAATGATATGTTCCGCGCAGCGGGTCGGCTCATGATCGATGGTGGGTTTGATGTTCACTCCACTAACAAGGAGGCCTGGAAGGCTCTGCTGGCAACAACTCGTGATACCGGTTATGGCTCACCAAACCGGACTCCATTCCCCCGCACTCTCTTTCCGCAGGGTCAGGAGAATGATAAAGCTGAATATTCCACTAAGGTGTTCACAGGTTTCCGCAGTCTGGGTGATCAGGAGATTGACTCGCTTGCCGAGGCCATCGTCCGCGAGGTCAAGGTGCGTGCTCCGTTCTTTGGGCTTTCCGATTTCGTGAATCGTCGCCTCACTGAAGATCCGACTGGGCGCAACGGTGCGATTGAGGCCGCTCTCGAGCAGTCACTCCCCAATCGTGGTCAGAATCAGCAGTTTCCAATCATTAAGCAGAGCCTTCCCAATCAGGGAGGTCTAGTTGCTGAGGGTAATCCTCGACAGTCCGATCTCACTCGCAGTGATCAGCTTCTCAAGCCAGCTTCTACTGGTTATGGAACTCCTGGATACATCACTCAAGGTGACATTCTTCAGGTCATTGGTTCTGGACTCTCTGCTCGCTCGGATACCTTTAAGGTCCGTTCCTATGGAGAATCCCGTGATATAAATGGCAAGGTCCTTGCAAAAGCTTGGTGTGAAGCTGTTGTTCAACGCACTCCGGAGCCTGTTAGGCCCGATCAGGTTACTGGATTAAACCCTCGTGTCCCTCAGGATGGTGAAGTAAACTTTGGCCGTCGCTTCCAGATTGTTTCCTTCCGTTGGCTCCATGCCGACGAGGTCTAGTCATTGCTCTAGGAAGAGCTTTTTTTGTCCCTAAAAGGCTTCGGTATTCCGGAGCCTTTTTATTTTTCCACTCGACGGTTCGCTATGGTTGGGTGAATTTGCGGGGAGACATTAATCTAAATTGTTATGAAACCACTTTCCGTTTTTGCATCTACGTTGATTGCTATTCCCTTCTTGCTTCATGCCAAGGCTCCCAAGGAACTTCTTAAAGAGGCCCAAGCTAATGCGGCTCAATCGAAGAAGGATGTTCTTATGATCTTTTCAGGTTCGGGTTGGCACCCCCGAAGCAAGTCCTTCGAAGAGAAGGTTCTCAAGACAGATCCATTTAAAAAGGCGATGGGTAAGGATTTTGTGCAAGTGCTTTTCGAAGTTCCCAGAACACGAGACGAAGCCCACGAACAGATTCTCGAGCTCGAGCAGGATTACCATTTCAAAACTATCCCATCGGTGGTTCTAACCGATTTTAAGGGCAGACCTTATGCTTATTCGAGCGAGACCCGAGAGAATGCTGCCGAGTATTTGAAGCACCTTGGGGAGATGCATCAAGTTCGAGTCGATCGTGACAAAGCATTTGCTGCTGCCTTTGAAGAGAAGGATCTCAAGCGCGCCGAGCTTTACGTAAACGCGTTGAAGGCTCTCCCTCAAAATTTTATTCGCGATTACTATGCTCCCGAGTTAACGCTCATTGCTGAGGCCGACAAAGATGGGAAGACTGGTTATGTCGCTGAGATCAAAAAAGCCGAAGCACTTAAACAGGAGAAAGCGCGCTATAACATGATGTTTCGTGACAAGAAATATGATGATATCATCAAAGCATCCAAGAAGGATGGAGAGAATCTTAAAGGGGAGGACGCCCAGCGAATTCAGATGTATGAGGTCCAAGCACTTTATTCTTTAAAGAAGTATGACGAAGCCGTGACGGCGATTGGGGCGATGAAGAAACTTGCACCTGAGTCAGAACTTGGCAAGCAGGCCGATAAATTCAGTGAACAGATTAAGGGGGCAAAAACCCGAGCGGCGAAAATAAAGGAGATGGCCAAAAATCCGAAGCCTCGGAAACCAATCGTGTCTAAGCCGGTTGCTATCGTCACTGATATCAATGAGCTAAAAAAAGATGCCAAAACAGCTGAAGAAGATTTGGTCAAAGCAATCGCTACGGAGAAGGATTTGCAGAAAGCCAAATCCGAAGTAGATCAGAAAATCAAAACTGCTGAGGTAGCCTTAAACGCGCTTCGTGAAGCCGGGAAAAAGGCAGACACTGTCCTGAAGAATGCCGTCACGGAGCGTGAGAAACTAGCCCGTAAAGCTCAAGCAATGAAGGACGTGGTGGAAAATCACGAAGCGATGGAAAAGCGTAAGCGCGATATCAGCGAGCTGGAGAAGCGTGCTAGTGCTCTGCAAAAGCAGGCAGATGATCTCCGGAAGCAAGCCGACAAGATCAAGAAAGGAAAATAGTCCAGTGTTTCGATTGGTCTTAGTCTTAGTCCTGATTCTACCCCTTGAGGGGGCGTGGCTCACTGATCTTAAAGACGCTAGGAAGCGGGCATTTGAAGAAAAGAAGGACGTTTATGTGGTCTTTCTAGCTACTGAGATTTCCGGAGCATGTGTTCAATTCAAGAAGCGCGTGCTTTCCCAAGACGTGTTTCAAGCAGCTATTGCAGACCGTTTTATACCTGTTCTTATTGATGTTCCTCTTAAACAGACTCCTGGGGTAATTTCTCCGCTTGCTGCTAATCGCGTGGTTGCAGAGAATTTTGGAGTTGTTCGTTATCCGACGACCTTTTTTCTTAATTCCAAAGGGATTGTTTATGCTCGGGAAACCGGCGCGGCCATTAATGAACCATTAAAGTATGCTGCCAAAGTCATTCGCCGGTCAAAGGATCAGGTGGCGAGATTGAAATTAATTGAAGAAGCTTATAAGCAGAATGGTCTTGAGAGGGCTAAGAGTCTGATCGCTCTGATCAAAAGTACTCCTCGGGGAGCGGACCCTTCCCTCAGCGCTGAACACCTCGAAGAGTTGGCAAAGCTTGATCCTGGTGATTCACTGGGCTTCCGAAAGGATCATCTTGCAGAGACGGGATTTACCGATTTGGATCGGGCAATCAAGGAGGTTTTTCACAAGGATTCTTATGATCAGGTGATTAAATTGGTCGACGATTACATTACTAAATTTGAACCTAAAGGTGTTCTCTTGCAAAAAGCTCTTTTTCCTAAGCTGGCTGCTTTAAATCATGATAAGCAAACGGCGCAAGCTATTGAGGTTGCTGAGGCAGTCATTGCGATCGATGCTACTTCTGCACACGGGAAACTAGCGGCCCAGATCCTGAGACGGCTTAAGTCGTAAATTAAAAAACAACAAGAGATTTTAGGAGGTGATTTTGATTCTAAAAATTATACCTCTGAAAGATTATTTGCTACTGCACATGACGGTAAAAAAATACCAATATCTTTAGTCAGACATGTAGATACTCAATTTAATAAGAATACTCCTATTCTTCAATACGGATATGGATCATACGGTTCAACCATAGATCCTTCTTTTTCATCTGTAAGATTAAGTTTACTTGACAGGGGGTTTGTATTTGCAATTGCCCACATTAGAGGAAGTCAATATTTAGGTCGTTCATGGTATGAAGATGGTAGAATGTTATATAAAAAAAATACATTCAAGGATTTTGTAAGCTCTTCAAAATTTTTAATTGAAAATAACTATACATCCAAAGATCATTTATATGCAGAAGGAGGTTCAGCAGGAGGTTTACTAATGGGGGCAGTAATGAATATGGCTCCAGAAATTTATAATGGTATAATTTCAGCAGTTCCTTTTGTAGATGTTGTAACTACAATGTTAGATGAATCAATTCCACTTACTTCAGGAGAATATGATGAATGGGGTAATCCAAATGACAAGGAATACTATGATTACATGAAATCTTATTCCCCTTATGACAATCTTCAAAGTGTAGCATATCCAAACACATTAGTTACAACTGGATTACATGATTCACAAGTTCAGTATTGGGAACCTGCAAAATGGGTTGCTAAACTAAGAACATATCATCAAGGAGATAATATAATTCTACTACATACAAATATGGATACTGGACATAGTGGTGCTTCAGGAAGATTTGAACCTCTCAAAGAAATTGCAATGGAATATGCATTTTTATTTATGTTGGAGGGTATCAAGTAATTAATCAGATTCACTACCTGTAATATCTTATACAAAAAAAATCCTCTGATTACTATTTACTACTAAAAAGTAGCTTTTTACTTCATCAGAGGAATATTTAGGTCTTAGTCTCTAGAATCTTTCCAGATTATTAAATCATCTCTTAATTGATCAAACCTACTATTAATTGAATCCAGAACTTTTTCTCCTTCTTCATATCCTACCTCACTATATAATTTTGTAAAATATTTGACATGATCGTACAATTCTCTCCAAGTCAAATCAGAATATTCTGATTGAAATTTTTTATTTTCCCATGGATTTCCATTAAAGTTAAGTTTAGCACTACCCTTATATACATCAACCATTGGAGATACCATATTTATATAGACAGAATCAACTTCAAGCCATTTATTAAATTGTTCTGGAGTTGGTGTTTTAAATATTGAAAGATTACCATGATTTTCTGGGTTGTCACATGAAATAAAAAGCACTGATAATAATAGTAGTTTTTTCATATCTAATTAGGACTTAAGCCATTTAATTAGTTCCCCATAAGTTAATTTTTTTCCGTACATAAGTATTCCAATTCTATAAATCTTGGCTGCAATCCATATCATAAATACTACTGAGGAAAAAAGTATAGTTAATGAAATTATTTGCTCATATATTGGAACACCATTAGGAATTCTCATAAGCATTACAATTGGAGAGGTAAAAGGGAAATATGAGAATATTTGAGCAACAATACCATTTGGATCTTCAGGTACAGTTAAAATTC
>ERZ802830.2804-NODE-2804-length-15378-cov-10.9918_pt1 | contig 15378 bp, 20 predicted proteins | sample MGYA00345654_ERZ802830 | MGnify/ENA primary metagenome ERZ802830 (study PRJEB30503, sample SAMEA104212375) | marine metagenome | biome: Westerlies Biome; feature: [SRF] surface water layer (ENVO:00010504) within the epipelagic zone...; material: water... | reverse complement strand
GGAACAACTAACACAGCAGTTGGGGCTTTATCTATGCAGTCTGCTACAACAGCTAATTTTAATACTGCGGTTGGCTATGATGCTGGAGGAGATATAACAACTGGTAGCTCTAATACTGTTCTTGGTATGGAGGCTTTAAGTAAAACCACTACTGGTGGTTCTAATACAGCAGTTGGACAAGGAGCTTTAAACTTTAACACAACCGCTTCTAATAATACTGCAGTTGGCGCAACTGCTCTAGCAGCAAACACAACAGGAATTGAAAATGTTGCGGTTGGTTCGGGTTGTTTAGATTTAAATACAACAGGAAGTTATAACACGGCTATGGGTAATGCATCTCTTGATGCAAATACGACTGGCACTTTAAATGTTGCAATAGGTAATGGTGCTTTAAGTGGTAATACAACTGCATCTTACAACACCGCAGTTGGTACTAATGCTTTATTAACAAATACAACAGCAAGTTACAACACAGCAGTCGGTTATTATGCTTTAGGATCAGATACAACAGGAAACGCTAATATAGCGATAGGTTATTACGCTGGTGAAGGTATTACTACAGGTAGCGGTAATACTTTTATGGGTTATCGGGCTGGAACTTATGTAAGAGATGCTACAACAGGCAGTTATAATACAATTTTAGGTTCTTATTCGTATACTGCAGCTGTTGATACAGCAGAAGCCGTTATTATTGGACACTCTGTTCAAGGTGCTTCCAGTTACACAACATTAGGTTATGGCGGTAACGATATCAGAGCAGCACACGGAAACATAACTTGGGCTACTGTATCAGACGAAAGAGTTAAGAAAGATATTGAAGATTCTACTGTAGGTTTAGCCTTTATCAACGATCTTAGACCAGTAACTTTTAATTACAAGAACAAAGGCGATCTGCCTGAAAACTTTAGAGATTATGAAGAAGGCTCTACAGAAGTTTATAAAAATTCTAAATCTCAACACGGCTTTATAGCTCAAGAAGTTAAAGCAGCTATTGATAAGCACAGCGATATTAAAGACGGTTTTAGTATGTGGGATGATAATGATCCTGCTGGACAACAAAGAGTTGGTGAAACAGCAGTTATACCTGTATTAGTAAAAGCAGTACAAGAACTCTCAGCACAAGTTAAAGAATTAAAAGCACAAATAAACGAGGACAAATAAAATGGCACAAACAGTAAGCGAATGTTTAACAGCAGCTACAGATAGCGTAACAGTAATTAATGATATTAACTCTAAAGGACTTGCATCAAAGCATCTTGCAGCATCCGATCCATCTGCGGGAGTTACACAAGCCGATGCAAACGCTAGAGTAAAAGCAAACGTAGATCATTTAACTCTTATTCTTGCGTATGACGGAACTAATGACACACCTAATGTAGCTGGCGCAAGTGATAATAAATCATCTTACACTACAGCGATTACTACTGGTAATTCGTATATATCTAGTAATAGTTAGTTTGAATCAAGGTAAGTGAATGGCTTTACTACCAATTACACCAGTTCCGGGTATTGTAACTAACGGAACTGCTTACTCAAAGAAAGGTCGCTGGACTGATGGTGATTTAGTTCGTTTTCAGAACGGCAACTTACGACCTATTGGCGGTTGGGAAAAACTAAAACCAGCAGCCTTAACGGGTACACCAACCGCAATGTACGCTTACAGCGATAACGCTGGAAACCCAATACTTGCCGTTGGCACTCGACAAAAAGTTTATGTATTAACTCGTAATACCTGGTATGACATCACCCCAGCTAACTTTGTAACGGATGCATCAAATGATCCGCTTGGATATGGTGCGTATAATTACAACGTAGAAGATTATGGTGATGCCAGATCACAGTCAGGATTACTGTTTAATACTACCTCATTTTCATTTGATAACTTTGGTGAGTTTTTAATATTCTGCTCTGCATCCGATGGAAAAATATATCAATGGAGACCGCATGGCGGTGGTACAAACACCCCTGATGCTGCGGGTACAGCAATTACCAACGCACCAACCGGAAACTTAGGCGTAATAGTTACCAACGAAAGGCACGTTGTAGCGATTGGTTCAGGTGGTGATCCAAGAAAAATAGCGTGGTCATCAAGAGAGGCATTAACTACTTGGTCAGCAGCATCTACTAATACGGCTGGTGACTTGCAAGTTCCAACTGGCGGTAGAGTGATTGGCGCGAGTAAATGGCAAACTGATATTATTTTATTTACTGATACTGGCATCGCCCGAATGTATTACACGGGACAACCATTTATTTATGGTATTCAAGATGCGGGTACAAACTGCAAAGCGATTTCTACGCGCTCTATTGTTAGTGCTGGTAATTTCTTGGCATGGATGGGAGAGAACAGTTTCTTTGTATTTGACGGCTCGGTAAAAGAAATACCTTGCGAAGTACATGATTATATTTTTGATGACATGAATTACAGTTACCGCAAAACAATCGCGGGCGGTCACAACTCAAACTTTAATGAGATTATCTGGTTCTTCCCGTCAACCGATAGCCAAAAACCAAATAAATATGTGATCTGGAATTATGGTGACAATGTGTGGTCAGTTGGTTCAATGGATCGAGGTTGCTGGGTGGATCAAGGTGTATTTGATTATCCTATCGCTTGTGATAATGATGGTTTTGTTTATCAGCATGAAAGCACTACGTTAAACAATTCACCTAACTTGGGAACTTCTGTTCCGTTTGCGCAATCAGGGCCGATAGAGATTGGCAATGGTGATCGTTATGTGCAATGCAATCAAATCATTCCTGATTCAGAAGCGGGTACGCTACCAGGAGTTACGTTAAGTTTTAAAGGTCGGTTTACACCGCTTGGCCCAGAAACAGATTTTGGTTCATTTTCGTTTGATGCTACCGATGGTTATACCGATGCTCGATTTAGCGCAAGGCAAATTCAAATGACAGTTACGGGTGACACAACGCAAAACTTTGAATTAGGTACAGTACGCTTGGATGTAACCAACCGGGGTAAAAGGTAATGGCAAGAAAGACGTTTACTAGACCAAGCGCGGAATATGATCCGCAGTACCAGAATTATTTAGTGTCAGAATTAGAGTATCAATCGGGGTTGACTTTTAACAAAGGTGAACGAATAGAAGTCAATGGTGGAGATCAAACGCAATTAGTATTGGTAAGCCCAAATGGAACAAAGTATAAGGTTAGTGTCGACAACTCAGGAAATCTCAGCACCGCCAGCACAGTCTGAGGAAGAATGGGTTACTCGATGGCAGTTTGCCAAGCCTTTGATTAAAGAGGCATTAAGGCATACAGACTGCTATAATATAAAAGACGTAGAAGAAGGTATAAAAAAAGGGGTTTTTCACTTATGGACTGGCGAAAAATCAGCTATGATAACAGAGATTATCAAGTACCCTCGGTTAAGCGCCATTAACTTATTATTTTGTGGCGGTGACTATGAAGAACTACAATCAATGCTTCCTAGTATTGAACAGTTTGCAAAACACTTTGGATGTAAAAGACTTTATGGCGGTGGTCGTAAAGGATGGTTAAGAAAATTGAAACCTCTTGGCTTTGTTCAAGAGTATATGATTAGGAAGGAAATATGAGTAAAGGTAAAACAGTAACATCAAGCGCAGTTGATCCAGCACAAATGGCGATGTTTCAGGACTTATACGATACGTCTAAAAGTATCGCATCGCAGCCATTCGTACCTTACACGGGTGCTAGGGTAGCTGGTTTTAATCCAGACCAATTAAGAGGGTTTGATGCAACTAGGGGTATTTTTGAAAGTGCGCAAGCACTTGATCCAAGAGGCGCAATCAATACGCTTGCCGGTCAGTCAGCACCGACTTTACTTGGTGCGGATATCAATGCTTACCAAAACCCGTTTACCACGCAAGTAATCGACCAATCATTAAGTGATCTTGATAGAGCAAGACAAATGGCTATTGGTGGCGATCAGGACAGAGCAATCTCGGCTGGCGCATTTGGTGGTTCAAGAAGCGGAATACTCGAAGCAGAAACTAATAGAGCGTTTGCCGATCAAGCAGCAAGAACTTCATCTGGTTTAAGACAAGCTGGATTTAACCAAGCTCAACGTGCTGCTGAATCAGATATTGGCAGAGAAATGGATAACAGACGTTTCCAAGCTGGTTTGCAAAGTGGCTTGCTTGGCGATCAATATCAAACATTAGGATTGCTAGGCAACATGGGATCACAACAACAGAATTTACAGCAAGCCGGACTCAATGCTGGTTACAACGAGTTCTTGCGCGGTTTAGATTATGGGCCAAGACAGCTAGGTTTACTTGCTCAAGGTTTAAGTGCTATGCCACAAAATGTAACACAAACATCACGAAAAGATACGGGTGCTGGTGATGTACTTGGATCAGCAGCTCAAATAGCAGCCTTATTTGCCATGTCAGATGAAAGATTAAAAGATGACATTGAGTTAATCGGTAACGAAAAAGGTTACAACATTTATACTTGGAGTTGGAATGAGATTGCCAAGAAACTTGGTATTACAGCACTAAATAAAGGTGTGATTGCGCAAGAGGTAATGAAAACAAATCCTGATGCAGTATCGCTACATGAAAGCGGTTACTACATGGTTAATTACGGGGCATTATAATGGCGATAGCAGATTTATTAAGAACGCTTGGTGGTAAAGTAAATACGGGTATAAGTAATGTTGGTAATACGTTTGCCAATATGAACGCACAGCCAACTGGCATACTTACCCCGGAACAACAAAGAGCGTTGACTGAAAGACAACAAAAAGCCAATTTATTATTTGCTTTAGGTGATGCCTTTAAAGGTAAAGATATTGGTCAAAATTATCTTGCCAGAGAGCAAAATTTTATGGCTATGGATGCAGCAAGGCAAGCTAAAGCTAGGCAAAATGAAATGAGTACCTCTGCTGAAAAAATAGTGCTTGAACAAGGCGGTTCACAAGCGCAAGCAGATTTAGCTAGAAATAATCCAGTATTAGCTGCAAACATTATTAACGAACAATTTGAAAATAAATTTTCAACTTCTGCTGCTAGTGTTGAAAGGTTTGGAGTATATGATCCAAAAACTAACAAGTTAATTGGTACTGTTTTAAAAACAGATCAACCAACAATTAATGAAGTGCAAAATGCGGGAAATATAGTTGGTGCATTACGCTCACCATCAGTTGATTCTGGCTCTACTAGACAATATCAAGTGGTAACAGGCCCGAATAATGAATTTGTTAGAAATGTTTCTGCTGATGAACTTAATTTAAATCCTTTACAGCCAGGAGAAAAATTAACTAACTTACCTACTGGAACTGAGGCAGCTTCATCGTCAAGTACAACAGATGATCTTTTTGATGACACAAGAAATAGATTTAATGCAGTTAATACTATTATTGCAGAAACAAGTAAAATAGCTCAACAATTTTATGACGATCCTACTTCCGCACTAGCTACTGGCTCGGCTGCTCAGTTTGTAGATGCTTTGGTTAAAAATATAGATAGTGCTACGCAGTTATTTACAGGAAAAGAAGATAGCAAAGCATACAAGATGGCTCAAAGAAATAGATCAGAAGAAGGTACAGATTTTGGGCAAAGAATAGAGGAAGCCTCTATTTCATCTGGGGTAGCAGAATCAAGAATCAGGGATTTAGCTTATTTGTTTGCAGCAGCTAGAGGGCAAGAAGGTAGAGGATTATCTGATAAAGATTACGAAAATGCATTGCGCATAGTTTCTGGTGGAGTTGGTGCAAAGGGTAGAATAGCTGTATTAGAAGATGTATCGACAAGACTTTCTGAGCAATTTTCCAGAGATTTGGAAACCGATAAATCTGTTTATGATGATAAGTTAGAATATATAAACAAAGTCAATAAACTACCTCCTTTAGAAGTATTTGTAAATCCATACACACTTATAAATCCAACAGCAACTACTGGCTCTGGAGGAACAACATCAGATGAGCCGAAAAGAATAAGAGTGACACTAAACTAGGGATCAATAATATGGCTCAAGTAATATATGAATTTGAATTACCTAATGGTGACATTCTTGAAATCGAGGGTGAGGAAGGTAAACAAGCCGAAGCTAATGTAAAAGCTAGACAATATATCAATGCACAACAACCTACATTAACTGAGGCTGCTAAAGATATTATTCCTAGTATTGGTTCTGGTGTAGCAAAAGGATTATCTTATATCGCTGGTTTACCCGGTGACGTAGATCAATTAGGTAGAGCTTTTCTTCCAGAATTTATGAATACTCCTATTAGGGAGTTAATTACGGGAAAAGATTATGGTGAATTACCTAATATTTTTCCAACCTCACGACAAGTAATGGATTTTGCGGAAGAAACAGCGCCAGTAATTAAACCATTAACTCAATATGAGCCAACAACTAATTTAGGTAGATATGCGCAAACTGGTATTGAGTTTGCTACACCCGGTATTGCTGGTAAAACAAAAGCAGCAATAAAGGGTGGTACTAAACTTGGTGGCATTGGAGGATTATTGTATCAAGGGGTAGAAGATGCAACTGGTAGTTCTGGTGTAGCTGCTGGAGTAACAATACCATCTATGCTTGCTGCCGGTTTGTTTATGAAGCCATCTACGGGGGCTAGGTTAGCGCAAGATGCAATGGAAAATGTTACAGATGCAGAAGTTAAAGCTGCAAGAAATTTAGAAAAAGCCGGACAAGAACTCAATATAAACTTAACACCGGGCGAAGTGTTTGATAACAAAAACGTAAGAAATTTAACAAGAGATGTTGTGGCATCTGACAAAGGATCGCCAATTATTTATGATGCTGCAAAAAATAGACGAGAATCAGTTATCTCACTTGCTAATCAGCAAGCTGATCTCATAGCAGATGCCCCAGCAAGTCAAAGAGCCGTTCTTGAGAGTATTTCTGATACAGCAACATCATCTATTCAAAAAGCTAAACAATACAGAAGAACCGAAGCACAAAAAGCGGGTTATGGAGTTTCAAACAATCAAAACTTAGAAACCAGTCAAGTTCTACAAATTATAGACAAAATAGATGATGCTATAAAAAACACAAACAACAAAACCAATAAAGCAAAATTAAATGTAATTAAAAATGAATTAATTAAAAAAAGAGTTAAAGTTAAAGGACAAAAGAAAAAACAAATTATTCCGGAAACTAATATCAATAAGCTAGATAGCACTTTCAAGATATACAGAGATGCTTACAGAAATTCTCAAACTGGAAAGTCGGGTGATCTTTTTATTAATCAAGATTTGGGTACAAAACTTTTTACTCAAAACGATGATGGTATTTTAAATTTATTAAATCAAGAATTGCGTACTAATACTAATTACGCAAAAGCAAATGATACATTTGTAAAATTATCTGATGAAATTGTTAATGTTGTTGAAAAAAATGTTCAACCTTTAATTCAAGGTGGTTTAACAGTTCCAAAAATCAAAAGTTTTATTTTTGATCCATCTAAATCAAATGTCACAGACATTAACAAAACTTTTGAAATTTTAAACAAAACTAATCCAGAGGCTTCAATACAGCTTGCTAATGTTTATTTTAGAAATGCAATGAACCAATCATTTAAAATGACTAAGCAAGGAGATGATTTAACTCAAGGATATAAATTAATTGAATCCATTGCTGGAACGGGCCAACAAAGAACAAATTTTATGGCGGTTATAGATAATGTAGCTAAAGCAAAAGGTGTTAATGCTAAACAATTAAAAGTTGGTTTTGAAAAAATGATTAATGTACTGGAAAGAACTGGAAGGGTTGCTAACTTAAATAACCCAGGGTTTGATGGGGCTGGAAAAGCATCAAAATCTGTATTTAAAGATTTAGCAATGATGCAAACTTTTAATCCGTTTGTCAGGTTGGCAACTAAATGGGGTGAATTTAAAGCTGGTAGGGCTTGGGAAGAATTAGCTAATGTTTTTGTTCAAGATAATTCTGTAGATGCTTTGGTTGCATTAGCAAAAACAAATCCTAAATCAAAATTAGCTACTTTGAGAACTGTACAGATAGTAGATGCTGTTCAAGGAATACAAACACCACCATTAACCAAAGATGAAGAACGACAAATCCTGATAGAGGAATCACAGCAATAACAGCCAGTTTATGAACAGAGCAACGGAAAGGCTCGGCAGATCAGGTGAATATTTCACAGCTTCAATCCTCTCCATGCAAAGTGATTCTGTTTTGTTTATGCCTCCAAATTCAGAAGTTGATCTTTTATTTAACTACAATCAAACCTTCCTCAAGGTTCAAGTTAAAACAAAATCACATCGACACGAATCAGAAAAAAATTTATGGAAATTTGATATTAGGCGAGGCTCTCATACCAAAGAAAGATTTTTTACAAAAGAGCAGATAGATTTGTTTGCGCTTTGCTGTACCGAATACGATAAAGTTTTATTTTACCCGTTCCATGAAGTGACCAACAATAAAGGTACATCTAAAACAGCAATCTATATTAAAGATGAAATAATAAGAAATACGGACAGTCATGCCAGTTTAAAAGAAGCCTTAGAATTAATTAAAGCAAAGTACCTATAAGGTACGCGCTATATTCCCTTATTTTTATTCATATATTTCAATTATTTAATACATACACTATAAGGTTTACACCGAGAGGGTCGGGAGTTCGAGTCTCTCAACACCCACCACGTTTTTAGTTAGATTCGCTTGCAAAACCAACAAATCTGGATTACTCTTTGATACACGATAACACCTTACAATTCATCTTATTACTATGAATTGCAAGGTACGAACAAGGTACGGAATGAGGAGAGAGGTAATGCCAAAGTACGCAATAGATAAAAAAGTTAATGGTTTAAGAAAATACAACGATCATGCGAAAGGTTACTACTTACATTATAAGGTCGATGGTCATTCTAGTTTTAGAGATAAGAAGATAGCGCCATTGGATGCGCCCATAGTAGCTGTTAGAAATAAAGCCAAGAAAATGCTTGGTATGGCAGTACAAGGCATTGATCCATTTACTAATAAAAGCCAACCTACGTTTGCGGATATCTGGCAAGCGTATGTTGATGATATGGAAAATCGAGGCGTAAAGAGGATTAATTATGCTGAGTCAACATATAAAAAGTATTTACAAAAACCGCTTGGCAATAAACTGATAAGCGAAATAAAACGAGGTGATATAAAGCGTATTCACGATAATGTTAGTAAGAGTTATAAGTACCAGGCTAACCGGATTATTGATTTAATACGCGCTACCTTTAATAATGCGATTGCCTTATCACTAATCGAAGTTAATCCAGCCAAGTTTGTTAAGAAGAATAAAGAAGAAAAACGCAAACGCTATTTAACGCAGCAAGAACTCAATGCCGTTGTATGTGAATTGAATTTAAAATCGCAAGAGGAAAATGGGCGATGGATGAGGTCGGTTAGTTTTATTTGGTTATGTATTTTAACTGGTGCGCGTAAAGGTGAACTGGCAAAAGCCAAATGGTCTAATTTACAAGGCAACAAGATCACCTTAGAGGAACATAAAACCGATAAGGATGGTGAGGCTAGGGTAATTTATTTATCTTCTCAAGCCATGAATATTATTAATAAATTAGATCAAACCGATAAGTACATCATTGGAATTAATGATCCTTCAAAGATGTGGCAAGGAATACGCAAACGTGCGGGTTGCCCGGATGTAAGAATACATGACCTACGCCATAGCTTTGCGAGTTATGCTAGACGTTCTTTAACGAAGCTAGAGGAAACCGGAAACTTATTAGGCCATGCAGATTTACAATCAACGCAACGCTACGCACATATATTTGAGGAAGATTCATCGAGCAACGCGCAAGCGGTAGGTGATTACATTCAAAAACTTTGGATGCGTAAGTCGGGATAAAACCTGGTTTACACTTTGGGTTTTAAGTCAGGGGGCTTGCGCCCCCATCCTCTTAATATTACTCCTTAGATAATTTAGATAGTACATCTTGAATTTCTACTAAAGTGTAATAGCATTCAAGCCATGATGACGAAAAGAAACCATCATCCCATCCTAGAGCCATCAGTTTCTCATATACCGGCCCATCAGCACATATGTAATTACCCTTAGATACTGGCTCACCGAAACCATTTGAAACATTATCAATCTCGATCCACAGTCCTAGCTTTTTTGCCAATCTCTGAGATTTGCCATAAAAGCTTTTTTCTTCTTTCGCTTCATCGAGCCAATACTGTTTCGGTAATTTTCCAGATGATCCTAATACATTACCTAATAAACCTTCTAATGAAGTTGACATAATATTCTCCCCTTGCCCTTTCGGGCGATAGTGTTAAACCAAGTTGTTAAAGAACGGCAGTTAATAAGTAACTGCGTATATATATTATAACATATTAGATATAACCCAATGTTTATAAGGGTTTCAGGCGATTTGGTTTTTCTCGAAATGAGTAATTTTAAGGCTGAGTGCCTTATGTTATGGTTGACCTAAAAAAGTTTGCGCAAATCTTTTCGTTTAGATTCAGTAACTTACAAACACTAATTTTCTTTAATATCTAGTAAATACTTAGGCTTGTCGTTTGGTACTAATTCATTTTCTTTGGATGGTGTAAAGCCCGGACAGATTAACAATACTCTTTCAATCAATCTATTCCTTAATACTATTGGAGGTTTATCTGGTTCTTTTCCATGGTTGAGTAATTCTTGGTTATACATTTTGATTCTAGTATTGATCCTAGCTGTTTCATATTCATGGGCTACTGTAAATAGATGACATGAGGCAATGATGGTAAATATCGTAACGTGCATTACAATTTCTCCTTATGATAATGTTCTTCTGTTATGCGTATGTAATTTACTATATTTCTTAATACTGCTCCATGGGCTTGTGCTATATCTTTGGTTGCTAATCCAAAATCTTCATCACCCAGAGGAGCATCTATTAGTGTTTGTAGGTAACAAGCAACCGAACCAGCTAACCAAGCATCATCCATCTTGATATGGGTTCGTCTTAATCCATATTTGTTTTGTCTGTTCTTCTTTACACCGCCAATATTATTTAGATTCTTCATGGGCTGCATCCTCGTTAATGTCTAACCAGTTACCATCGGGATCACGTTTATGGATTAATTCTAATTCTAAATCAATGTAGTGCTTGGCTTTAAGTAAATCCTGAACTTTGTTTACCTTATCTCTGGTTATATATTTAACAACATTACCCAAGCAGAAAGAAAGTTTGTTGGCGATGATATATTCAATCGGCTGTATGGCTTTATTTTTGTAATGCTCTCCATCCATCTGAACATTTGTTGCTAAAGGTTTTTTCATAAAATTTAATTATTATTTTAATTGGGAATTTTTAAGAATAAATTTTGTAATGTTTTTAAATTTTTTTTGGTCTAGCACTTCCAAATAAGTAAGTAATGTGAGTATAATACAACAGTCGCGGAGAAATAGGTACAAATATGAATATAAAAATAGATCCATCTAAGTTTTTAGATACTGGTGAATTAGCTGCTAGGTGGAAGAAAAGCCCCCGTACTTTAGAGAATTGGAGAGGCAAAGGAATAGGCCCTGACTTCTTTAAAATTGGTGGAAAAGTTTTGTACGATTTCGGACAAGTAATTGAGTTTGAAAAAAACTCTTACAAAGCGAACAACATTGAACGCCAGGAATAAGGGAAGGAGAGGTGAGCGTGAAGTTATCGAAGTTATTAAATCTCTCACCGACCTACAACTAGAAGTTAATTACGCACAAACTTATGGCGGTGGGCATGATTTATTGGGAGGAGAGCCTTTTGCAATCGAGGTTAAGAGAAGAAAAGCAGTTTCACCGGGCGATATACGCCAATGGTGGAAACAAACTTACGAGCAAGCTGAAAAGATTGAACTCATACCATGCCTTTGGTATCGAGCAGATCGCGCTCATTGGCAAGTCGTTATCCCACACACCAGTAAACATTTTCCCAACAAAGACTTTAACTGCACCGCAACTATCACCCCAGAACTATGGGCTGAAATCGCAAAGGAAACACTTAATGGCACACAGTAGATTTAGTCCATCAGCATCTAAACGATGGATGTCTTGTCCGGCATCTATTCAGTTGGCAGAAAGTATTCCGTTTGTCATGGATACAACGCGACCAGCAGCGCAAGGAACTTTAGTGCATCACATGGTAGAGATGTTATTGAAAGATAGATTAGAGAATGTATCTCTCAGCGATTACTGGTTAGGCAGAGAAGAAGAAATAGATGGTTTTAATATAGAGGTCACTAAAGACATGGTGGCTTGCGCTGAACAGTATGTCGAGTATGTGCAAACCAGATTAGAAGAATTAGATGGTCGTTTACTCATTGAGGAAAAAGTCAATATAGATGAAATCAGTTCAGAGTGTTGGGGTACAGTCGATGCTCTAGTTTTAGGTAAGAAATCAAACCGGATTGCAGTCATAGATTTAAAGTCGGGTAAGTTTCCAGTAGATGTAATCAACAACGAACAATTAATGATCTATGGTTTAGGTGCATTGAGTCGCTATGGCGATGAAAACACCACAGTCGAATTAACCATAGTACAACCCACATCATTTCACCGAGATGGAAAAATTAGAAGCTGGGATATCTCAGCAGAAAATTTAGTGGAATGGGGTTTCGATATTCTAAAGCCAGCTATTGAGGCTTGCTTGGAAGAAGCGCCAGTATTTAATCCTGGTAAAAATCAATGTCGTTTTTGTAGAGCAAAAGACATTTGTAATTCATTTAAACAAAGTGAGGTAAATTAATGAGTGGAGAAGAAAAGGAAACTTTTTCTTTTGAGGATGGAGTCCAGCACAATGTTGACGATCTTTCTGAGGAAGGGAAGTTAGTTTATAACAAACTAATAATCATAAATAAGAATAAGCAAGAGTTTGAATATAACTCAAAGTTTGAACAAGAGAAGTTAAATATTCTCCAAGCTGCTTATGCACATCAATTAAAAACAATCGTAGAACCAGAGGAGAGAAAAATTGAGCCTGTCAGCAATAAGAAAAAAGACTGAACTTAAACCGCCTAAATTAATTTTGTATGGTGGCGCGGGTATTGGTAAATCAACTTTCGGCAGTATGTTATTAAAGCCGATATTTTTATTAACCGAAGATGGCCTTGGTAAAATCCAAGTAGATCATTTTCCATTAGCAACTACTTTCGATGAAGTGATGTCGAACATAACAACACTAATTGAGGAAGATCATGAATACCGCAGTTTGGTAATTGATTCACTTGATTGGCTTGAACCGCTTTGGCAAGCTAAGTATTGCCAAGACAATAACTTGGCATCAATAGAAGCGCCCGGTTACGGAAAAGGTTATGTCGAATGTCTTAAATATGTACGTCAATATTTAGATGCGCTGAACGTCTTGCGCGATAAAGGCATGACCATACTTCACGTTTGCCATAACATTGTTAAGCGCGTTGAATCACCTGAGATTTCACCTTACGACCAAAACCAGATCAAGTTACACGCTAAAGCATCTGCATTGGTTAGTGAGTGGTCTGATTGTGTGTTCTTCACAAACTACAAGTTAGGTGAAGTCAAAGTAAAAGGTAAGGGCGGTCAAATGAATACAAAAGCCGTCAGCGGGGAAAGGGTAATTTACACAGAAGAACGCCCAGCATTTCACGCAAAAAATAGATACGGCTTAGATTTTGAAATGCCGTTTGATTGGAAAGAAATAAGAAACGCAATAATCGCCAAATAAGAGGAGAATAAAATGGTTGATTTAACAAAGTACGAACATGATTTCGATGCGGAGTCAGAAGCAAAACCCAAGATAGCAGAAGGTCGGCATAACATGACTTTCGTTGGTGACGAAATAGTGACGGGTAATAATGGTTGGGAAGCCGTTAAGATTTCATTCGAGGTTGAAGGAACTACCATGAATGTAAGTTACACTTGCACTATGGCCCATGATACAAGTGAGAAAGCGGTTAGCATTGGTATCGAGTCATTGAGAAAAATAGGTAAGGCTTGCGGTCTTACCGGAACATTGACTAATCCGGAAAAACAGCTGCTTGGCAAAACCTTGTCAGCAGAGTTAGTGGTTAATGATCGTGGTTACTTAGAAATCAAAGATGATTTTGGTAACACGTTTGAAAAGGTAACAAAAGCCAAGCCAAGTAAGAAAGAGCAAATCAAAGCCGAAACTGATTTTGTAAAAAAAGCATCAGCCGATACAGAAGATAGTTTTGACGATGAAATCCCATTCTAGACCATTTCTAGATAATCGACCTTCCCTCTGTTCGTATTGTTTGCGACCAGTAGGGGGGTTGTTATTTCATTGGGGCGATAGGTGGTATGGTGCTTGCAGTACCGAACACTTAGAAAAAATCAGAGATGATTTAGAATTAAATGACGAAAACAAAAGAGGAGATAGAGGAGTGTCTTTAAAATTTGCTCAAGTAAATCATTGTGGAGTAGAGAAAGCAGTAACGAAATCTAGGGATAAATATTTAGAGTTAGCAAAACAAAATAAATCCTACGTTATCCATGAATGGAAAAAAGAGCATCGGCTACAACTATTTGGCAATGCCATAAAAGAATATTTAATTTATTCAACGGAGTTAGCACAAGAAGGCCTTCTCGTTAAACGGGATGACTGACCTTACAAAATATGTAAAAGATGGAATAGTCATTGATGAAAACTTTCACTTTAGAGGTGAGAATAAATCTATTGACGATTTAATTTACGAATTAACCAGAGATGGCTTGGTAATTGATTACCTTAATACATCTGGTGAATTAGTAAGAGTCGCTGTAACAGCAGCGAATGACCATAGACCTGATAGGTATGGTGAAAAATCCGGGTGGTATGTATTCAATCAGACTGGCGATTATCAAAATTGCGTTTGGGGTAATTGGCGTAATTCAATGCAAGGTCAATGGAGTAACTTTGATCCCAATGATTTAAAGCCCGCACAACGCCAACAATTAAAAACCGATCTCGATGAAGCCAAAAAGAAATCTGAGGCAGAGAAAAAGAAACGGCAAGATGAAGTCGCGGAAGATGTGCAAAAGAGATTTAGAACTTACGACAATATAACCGAGCATCCTTATCTAAGTGCAAAAGGTATCGCTAATGATTATGGCTTTAAGGGATATAAAGGCACGTTGGTTATTCCGGTATATTCCATTACGGGTGAGTTACGTTCATTACAATATATAGATAAGAATTCACAAAAGAGATTTGTTAGTTCATCCGAGATTAAAGGTAATGTATTTCCCATTGGATTTAACCTAAACGCATTAGAGGATTTAGAATCGTTAGTGGTAGTGGAAGGTATCGCAACGGGAATAAGCGTTTACATGGCAACAAAAAAGCCAGTCATAGTGGTGTTTAGTGCGAGCTTTGGATTAGAGGCATTAACCAGGTTAAGAGCAATAAGTAAGGCGAGATTAACGCTTGC
>ERZ802830.2798-NODE-2798-length-15412-cov-13.0577_pt1 | contig 15412 bp, 14 predicted proteins | sample MGYA00345654_ERZ802830 | MGnify/ENA primary metagenome ERZ802830 (study PRJEB30503, sample SAMEA104212375) | marine metagenome | biome: Westerlies Biome; feature: [SRF] surface water layer (ENVO:00010504) within the epipelagic zone...; material: water... | reverse complement strand
GGTTCCAAGGGTTCGGGTAACACATAAACCAGAACTTTTTTCCAAGCATAAGTGATTGTTACTTCCGAAAAAGCAATAAGAAATCCACCGGCAATTGCACCGACCGGATTACCCAATCCGCCAACAATAGCAGAGGCAAAAATAGGCAGAAGTAACAGCATATAGGTGAATGGTTTGAAGGATTTGTCCAAACCGTAGAGCACACCCGCCACCGTTGCCAAACTGGCAACAATTAGCCAAGTCACCATCACTACCCGTTCAGGGTTGATCCCTGACAATAGTGCTAAATCTTCATTATCCGAATAGGCGCGCATGGATTTTCCGGTGCGTGTCTTGTTGAGAAACCAAAACAGCGCCACGACAACAACAACAGCCGTAATAACTGTGATGCCTTGGGTGGTTTTCAGCGCCAGTCCCTCACGCAACCCGGTCATGGATTTGAACTCGCGCGCTGAGATAATAAACCGCTCACCATCTGTAATTGTGCGGTTTCCCGGACCCAGAATAAACCGGACCAAACCGTTCATGATGAACATCACCCCCATTGAGACGATCACCAAAATAACCGGCTTGGCTTTTTGGGCGCGATAAAATCGATAGACTAGGCGATCGGTAAGCAGCACCAGCGCAACGCAACCGAGAATACCGAACGGCAGCGCCAACAGAGCGGTTGGCAATGGCCCCAAACCGATACCGTTGGCCTGAAAAAACCACGTGACCAGAATGGTCACTGTTGCGCCAAAGGCCATCGTGTCGCCGTGGGCAAAATTGGAAAACCGCAAAATACTGTAAATGAGCGTCACACCCAAAGCCCCAAGTGCCAGTTGACTGCCATAGGTCACGCTGGGAACAATTACGTAATTGCACAGGGCTATAATTGCATTCAGAAAATCCATTAATACGCTCCGCGCCGCAGCGCCTCAAAAGATATACCAGCCGCCCGATTGCGCGGGGCATACACACACGCCAAAAGGGACTTTTTGTTCAACAACCAAATTTGTTGGGGCATGCTCAGCCTCCCAAAAATGATTTGCGGACTTCGGGATCGTTCAACAGGTCTTTGCCGGTCCCCGAAAAGGCGTTGCGTCCCTGTACCAATACATAGCCCTTATCGGCGATCTCAAGGGCTTGGCGGGCATTTTGTTCTACCATCAAAATTGGAATACCTGATTGTGCCACCTCGATAATGCGATCGAATAATTCATCCATCACGATCGGCGAGACCCCAGCTGTCGGTTCATCCAACATCAGCACTTTAGGGCGCGTCATCAACGCACGCCCCACCGCAACCTGCTGGCGTTGGCCACCTGATAATTCTCCCGCAGCCTGATTGCGCTTTTCCTGCAAAATTGGAAACAGGCTATACACCTGCTCCATGGTTTCGCTAAAATCATCGGTGCGGATGAACGCCCCCATCTCGAGGTTTTCCTCAACTGTCATCGATGTAAATATATTGCTGTTTTGGGGTACGAACCCCATGCCGTGTTTCACCCGGTCCTGCGGTGAAAGAGCTGTGATATCAACACCGTTCAATCGCACAGAACCGCCGTTGAGGTTCAGCATTCCGAAAACCGCCTTCATTGCGGTTGATTTGCCGGCGCCATTGGGGCCGACAATCACCGCTATCTGGCCTCTTTCAACCGAAATTGTGCATCCGTGCAAAATATCTGGGCCGCCACCATAGCCGCCGGTCATAGAGTCTCCGATTAAAAACGGCTCTTCAGTCATTGCGCCACCGCCTTATTTTTCAAACCGGTGCCAAGATAGGCCTCAATCACCTGCTCATTGGCCTTTATTTCTTCCAAAGTGCCCTCTGCCAATACTTTGCCCTCGGCCATGCAGATCACCGGGTCACAGAGCTTGCCGATAAAGTCCATGTCGTGTTCGATGACGACAAAGGTGTAATTGCGCTCTTGATTTAAGCGCAGAATAGCGTCGCTGATCGTGCCAAGCAGAGTGCGGTTCACACCAGCGCCAACCTCGTCTAGAAACACGATCTTGGCATCAACCATCATCGTCCGTCCCAGCTCCAACAGCTTTTTTTGACCGCCCGACAGGTTGCCGGCTTTTTCTTGTTTGAGATGTGAGATGGTTAAAAAATCGATAACCTCATCGGCTTTGGCCTGCAGGGCGCGCTCTTCATTAGCAATGCGTTTGCGGCCGAACCAAGTGTTCCAAAGCGTTTCGCCTGATTGTTGCGGTGGAACCATCATCAGATTTTCGCGCACGCTCATAGACGTGAACTCATGAGCAATCTGAAACGTCCGGAGCAATCCTTGATGAAACAGCTCATGCGGCGCAAGCCCCGTGATGTCGCGACCTTCCATCAAGACGCGACCCGAGGTGGCTTTATGTACCCCGGCAATAACGTTAAACAGCGTGGTTTTCCCAGCGCCATTAGGACCGATTAGCCCGGTGATCGACCCTTTGGCGATCTTGAGGCTGGCACCGTCAACAGCATGAAAACCGCCGAAATGCTTATGCAGATTTTCGACTTCAATCAAAGGTTTGTTCTTTCAAGGCAGGGATGAGGGCAGGGCGTGTTCTGCCGCCAAACAGACAAACAGCCCGGCGAACCGGGCTGTTCAAATTCAAAGTTCGCGTGATTAACGATAACCAACTGTTTCCACTTTGGCGTTCTGGATTTCAATCTCGCGGTAATTACCTGCAGACTCACCTGGTCCAATCAGCTCAACCGCGGTCGCACCCACATAGTCGATATCATAGCCAGCTTCCAATAAAACAAGCGCTTGGCCCAATTGACCCGGCATGATTTGTACGCCCGGCGCATTAGCAACATTCATCACATGCTGCATGACATCAGCTGAAGCGCTCGATCCACCGGCTTGCATTGCCAGCATAATTAAAGCTGCCGCATCATAGCTTTCGCCTGCGAATGCTGAGGACCCTTCAAAGCCTGCGGCTGAGGCCAAACCACCAAAAACATCTGCTCCTTTGTTTTCCGATCCGGGATACTGACCAAACGAACCGTTCAGATCTGGGCCGATTGCATCAACAATCGCCTGTCCGACCATGCCGTCTGGCAGAACAAAGGTATCAAACGCGCCGGTGTCAAGTGAGGCTTGAATGATCTGCTTGCCGCCACCGGATTCGTAACCTGCGACGACCAGAAGGTCACCACCGGCTGAGGCCAGAGCGCCAACTTCGGCAGAGTAATCGGCCTTGTCTTCGTCATGGGCTGCGTTGATGGTCACAGTGCCACCAGCCGCTTCAAATGCGGCAGCAAAACTGTCAGCCAATCCTTTGCCGTAGTCGTTATTGGTATAGGTCAAAGCGACGGTCTTAAAACCACGGTCCATGATGATATTGGTCATCACAACACCTTGACGCGCATCAGAGGGTGAAGTGCGGAAGAACAGACCGTCGTCTTCTGCAGTCGACAAAGCCGGAGACGTCGCAGATGGCGAAATCATCACAATGCCGTTCGGACGCGCTACGTTTTGCAAAATCGCGCCGGTCACGCCAGAACAGTCTGCGCCCATGATGGCGTTGACTTTATCGGATGTCACCAAGCGTTCGGCTGCGGCTGTTGCCGCTGCGGCGTCGATGCAGGTTGAGTCTGCCCGAACCGAAGTCACGGTTGCGCCGCCCAACAGTTTGCCGGAATCTGTGACTTCCTTCATTGCCAGTTCAGCGCCCGCACCCATTGCGGGTGTGATGGTTTCCAACGGGCCAGTAAAGCCAAGGATCACCCCAATTTTCACTTCGTTGTGGCCGCCTGCGAATGCAGACCCCGCCAGCAGCGCGGCGGCTGCCGTTGCTGTCATCAGCTTTTTCATTATAAATCTCCCATAGTTGAACCCAGCGTTCAGGTGACCATTTAATAGTCATGTATATAAAATGAAAGCAATATTAGCATCTCTTGGCGAAAAAACAAAATGCTCAGTATCCCTCGTTGACGGTGCCTGCCGTAGGTTTTTCGTTAAGTTTCTGTATTCTTTGACTCTAAATGTAATAACTTTGTGCACTGCCAGGCGTGGGCCGCGTCACTACTGCAGCTGTTTTCGCACCTGCAAGTGATATTTTATGGTTTGGTCGATTGGCTGCCACGTTCACGATATGGTGTTGTTGCGTAATGGGTGCGATAGCATTTTGAAAAATGCGATGGAGAGGCAAACCCGCAGGCCAGTGCGACATTGATCACGCTCATATCGGTCTGCATCAGAAGATTGCGGGCTTTTTGCAATCTCAATTCCATGTAATAGCGCTTTGGGCTTCGGCTGAGATATCGCCGGAACAATCGCTCCAGTTGCCGCGTGGACATCGCCACGTGTTTTGCCAGTGTCGACGGGCTGATCGGCTCTTCTATGTTCCGCTCCATCATTTGGATGACCTGACCAAGCTTGGGATGGCGTACCCCTAAGCGGGTTGGAACGGACAGGCGCTGGATGTCCTGAGTTGTACGAATTGACGAATAAATCTGCTGGTCGGCCACTGCGTTGGCTAGGTCTTCGCCATGGTCGTTTGCGATTAACTTCAACATCAGATCAATCGACGAGGTCCCACCAGCGGTGGTCATACGATTGCCTTCGATGATAAAGACTGATTTGGTCAGTTCAACACTTTCAAACTCTTCCGCAAAACTGTCTTGGTTCTCCCAATGGATGGTGGCGCGCTTTCCTTCCAAAAGTCCGGCTTTGGCCATAGGAAAAGCTCCGGTGCATAGACCTGCGATAGCGAGCCCGCGTCGGGATTCCCGGCGCAGCCAACTCAGCAGGCGTTTGGTGGTCGCCGCGCGTATATTTTCTCCGCCACAAAGCATGATTGTGTCATCGCGATTCAACTCGCCCAGATCGTGATCAATCGAAAATTCAATTTCAGCAGAACAGGTTATCGGAGCCCCGTTTTCACTTACAAGTTCCCAACTATATAGAACCTGATTGGCCATTCTATTTGAAATTCTCAGGCATTCCAGCGCTGATGTAAAGGAAAGTAGTGTGAACTTTGGCAGCAACACGAAAACAAATTTTCGCGGCCTTATCCCTCGGGGCAAATTTTCGACACTTTGGAGTTGAGACTGCATCTCGATCCTGCCTTTATGTAATTGGATAGTTCGAACGTAAATAAACGCACACTTTGCCCCCATTGAACCAAACTATAGGGTTTGGTCAATAGGGCGTGTTCAATTACTATATGGTCACTTTAAACAGACACCGTTATAAGCTCTTGAGAATACCTACCAAGCGCGGAGAAAACAGATGACTGACTGGCAAAAGAATAACTGGCGGAGTAAACCCAGAGTGCAAATGCCGGAGTATACGGATGCGGTCGCTCTGCAGTCTGTGGAGGCCCAACTTGGGCAATATCCTCCGTTGGTGTTTGCCGGCGAGGCAAGGCGCCTTAAAACGGCTCTTGGGGCGGCATCTCGGGGTGAAGCGTTTCTGCTGCAAGGCGGCGATTGTGCAGAGAGCTTTGAACAATTTAGCGCCGATTTAATCCGCGACACATTCAAAGTCATGCTGCAAATGGCGATGGTATTGACGTATGGGGCCAAAGTGCCGGTGGTCAAAGTCGGGCGGATGGCCGGGCAGTTTGCCAAACCCAGATCTGCCCCGACCGAAGTGGTTGATGGCATGGAGCTTCCAAGCTACCGCGGCGATATCATCAACGAGCTGTCGTTTGCGCCCGAGGCGCGTATGCCGAACCCTTCAAAGATGCTCCAGGCCTACACACAGGCTGCGGCGACGCTGAATTTGCTGCGAGCGTTTTCAACCGGTGGCTATGCCGATGTGCATCAGGTGCACAGCTGGACTTTGGGCTTTACCGAAAGCGATCAGGCCAAAGAATACCGCGATATGGCGCGTTCAATAAGCGACGCACTGGATTTCATGACCGCCGCAGGGCTTGACAGTGAGCGGGCACCCAGCCTGCAAACGGTTGATTTTTACACCAGTCACGAAAGCCTTTTGTTGGAATACGAAGAGGCGCTGACGCGGCTTGATTCGACCTCTGGCAAATGGCTGGCAGGGTCGGGTCATATGATCTGGATCGGCGACCGCACCCGGCAACCGGATGGAGCCCATGTCGAATTTTGTCGCGGGGTGCAAAACCCGATTGGATTGAAATGTGGACCGACCACGACCGCTGAAGACCTCAAAATTCTTATGGCCAAGCTGAACCCCGAGAACGAAGCCGGGCGTTTGACGTTGATTGCGCGATTTGGTGCCGGAAAAGTCGGGGATCATCTGCCGCGGCTGATCAAGGCAGTTCAGCAAGAGGGGGCTAATGTCCTTTGGACTTGTGACGCCATGCACGGCAATACCATCAAATCCTCTAGTGGTTATAAAACCCGCCCCTTCGACAGCGTGTTGCGCGAAGTACGAGAGTTCTTCGCAATCCATAATGCCGAAGGTACCGTGCCCGGTGGCGTGCATTTCGAAATGACCGGTCAGGATGTGACTGAATGTACCGGTGGCGTTCGGGCGGTCAGCGACGAAGACCTTTCAGACCGCTATCATACGGCCTGTGATCCAAGACTTAATGCCAGCCAATCGCTGGAACTGGCGTTCTTGGTTGCCGAAGAACTTACCCAACGGCGGGTTCAAACAGCTGCCAAAACGGGTTAACATGCGCCCGCCTCATCCCCCTTAGATGCGGGAGATGGGGCGGATGGCCACTCATAAACATCATTAACATCATTTTTTAAAAGCCTGAACCTGGCCCGTTCGTTGGGCCAGTTTTAATTCAGTAAGCTGGTACAAGCCTCAGTGTATTGTGCTTCAGCTGTCCCGAACACCTGCAGTGGCAAAGCCCATGGCCGAAGTCCGGTTGTTTGCCTCCCGGCCGCAAGGACTGCCTTAAAAGCCTATAGAGCTGCGCCCTGAATCGTCCGTAACCGCCACGAAATGAACGGCTTTACGCTCTGTCGATGGGAGACTTGAAATGGATGATGTTTCTGTCAGTATTTGGGTTTGACCTGTGGTTTTGATCATTGGCCGTTCCTGACGCACTCTGGTACCGGCCGGTATTTACGGTCGCCCGTTCGCAGGTCGTTGGTGTGTTAAATGTAAGATCTATAGGATAGCTTTGCGTTTTGGCGATTTCAAACCGAAGACGATCGCTTGTCTTGCTACAACTGCAGGTTAAAACGCCGAAAATTCGGTTTGGTTCGGACTGATTGTCAAGCAGCGGCAGCAATAGCATTTTAGCTGCAATCGCTGGCATTAGTGGGTTGGTGGCCGCATGCAGTGTTAATCTGGTGACCTCTGGCGTATCCAAGGTTGCATGTACGGCGCTGGCCAATGGCCCACGCGCCTGAGCCCGGAATAACGCGCTCAAGGGCATGCCCCTTGGGTCCATGCCGAGGCGCGCCGATATTCCAGTTCCTGCGGTTTTAATTTGAACCAGTCCGGGTGCAATTTTATCTGCAATAAAGATATTGGAGAGGTATGGTTTCAGGTCTTCAGCTTTCAGGTTACCACTCTGTGGGAGCAAAAAACTGCCCCTGAGCTGCTGCCAATATCGTTCGATTTCCCTCAGCGTTTCGCTGTCGCCTTCGCGTTTGTAATTTTTAAATGGAACAACATTGACCCGGTCGCTCCCTGCTGGAACAATTGTCTGGCGACCGTATTTATCCATGCTAATTTTATCCATATTATTCCCGCTTCAGTTTCTTGACATAGGCTTAACCTACCTTAACATTTGGTTAATATTGCACGCTAAAACTTACATTATCGATTTTTTTTAACACATGGTTAATCTGGTTTAAAAAAATACACTAAAGAGAAAGCCGTGGGTTTCTCTTGCCTCGGGTCAGCAATATGTCTTATCTGCGTTTGCATAACTCAGGAGCGTTTTGTGATACAATCGATGACAGGCTTTGCCTCGGCTTCTGCAAGCCATGACACGTTCGTCTGGGTCTGGGACCTGCGCAGCGTCAATGCCAAGGGGCGCGATCTGCGATTGCGGGTGCCAGATTGGATCGAAGGTCTCGAGGCACAAGTGCGTGGCCTAATTACCCCACTGGTGTCCCGGGGTGCCGTATCGCTGACGTTACGTGTCACGCGTGAAGAGAGCGCTGGCGCGGTTGTTTTAAATCAATCACATCTGAGCAAAGTGCTTGCCGCAATGGGGGCTGTTGAGACGCAAGCGATGGATATTGGGCTTGCGCTGTCACCGTCAAATGCGTGTGATATACTGGCTCTTAGGGGGGTGCTTGAAGGGGCTCCAGAACCGTCTGACACGCAGGCCTTAAGTGCCGCTTTGTTGGCGTCTCTGCCGCCCGTGCTCGAGTCGTTAATGGTGATGCGTGCGTCTGAGGGCCGGGCCCTGTATGACATAATCACCAAGCAGGTTGATGCCATTGCGGATTTGACAGACGTGGCCGCTGACCATGCGCGTGCGCAAAGGTCTCAGATGGCTGAGACGTTGCAACGCAATATCGAAAAAGCACTTGATGGGCGTGACTTGGATGAACAGCGGCTGGCACAAGAAATTGCCACTTTGGTGGTAAAATCCGATGTTACAGAAGAAATTGACCGGCTGGGCGCGCATGTGAACGCGGCGCGCGGTCTTTTAGCACAAAAAGGACCGGTCGGCCGCAAACTTGATTTTTTGACGCAAGAATTCAATCGTGAGGCCAATACCCTTTGCTCTAAAGCTCATTCGGTTGAACTGACCCGCGTAGGGTTGGACCTTAAAACCATAATCGATCAAATGCGCGAGCAGGTGCAGAATGTGGAATAGGGGGCACAGATGAACCAGCGGCGCGGTCTACTGATTATTCTATCCTCACCGTCGGGGGCTGGTAAATCTTCGCTGGCCAAGCGGTTGCGAGCCTGGGACACCGCGATACAATTTTCTGTCTCGGCCACCACGCGGGCGCCACGCAGCGGGGAAACCCACGGTCGCGACTATTATTTTCACAGCCGTGATGAATTTCAGGCGCTGGTTGCCAGCGACGAGATGCTGGAACATGCTGAGGTGTTCGGCAATCTTTATGGGAGCCCAAAAGCCCCGGTATCGCACGCGATTGACAATGGTCAGGATGTTTTATTCGACGTCGACTGGCAGGGCGGCCAACAGCTGCGCAATTCCCAACTGGGCAAACATGCGCTGTCGATTTTTATCCTGCCACCCTCGATCCCTGAACTGGAGCGCCGCCTGCAATCGCGTGGTCAGGACAGTCATGAAATTATCAACGGCAGGATGGCCAAAAGCCGTGATGAAATCAGTCACTGGCCCGAATATGATTATGTCCTAATCAATCAAGATCTCGATCGCACCGAACAGCAGCTGCGCACAATAATTGATGCCGAGCGGTTGAGATTGTCACAACAGCCGGACGTCGTAGAGACCGTTCGCCGCCTGAACGCTGAATTTGAGGAGCGCAAATGACACTATACGCTTTAGACGGGCACCGCCCCGACATCGCATCCGACAGTTGGATAGCGCCTGATGCCAATGTTATCGGCAAAGTGGTGATCGAGAGCGGATCTTCTGTCTGGTTTGGCTGCACGCTGCGCGGCGATAACGAGGTGATTTGGATCAATGAGGGCAGCAATCTGCAAGAGCAATGCGTCCTGCACACCGATATGGGCTTTCCGCTGACAGTGGGGGCAGGGTGTACCATCGGCCATAAGACAATGTTGCATGGTTGTACGATTGGTGAAAACACCCTGATCGGTATGGGGGCAATTGTGCTCAATGGGGCAAAAATTGGCAAAAACTGTATTATCGGTGCCGGCGCATTGATCACCGAAAATAAAATAATTCCTGATGGCAGTCTGGTGATGGGTGTCCCGGGAAAGGTGGTCCGCGAAGTTGATGACCAAGCCATTATGGGGTTGCGTTCAAGCGCGCTGCATTATCAAGAAAATATGCTCCGCTTTAAAGCGGGACTGAACGTGGTCGACACACTATGACCGGACGCAACATCTCCAACCTGATGCGGCCGTTCAGACTGCCTGACAGCGTGTCATCACCGGTCGTGACACCTCTATCGCCCTCTGTGGTTTATGCCTCACGATCCCCCGATGAGCTGGATGCACAATACGATGGGGATCTTTCGGGTTATACATATGCCCGCGAAGGACATCCTAACGCCGACGTCCTGGCGAATCTTTTGGACCGTATGGAATCTGCGCAAGGCGGGTTTGTGACCGGATCAGGCATGGCGGCCGTTTCGGCGGTGCTGATGGGTTTGATGGGCCAGGGTGATCATGTGCTGGGGGGAGATCAGCTCTATGGACGGTCTCTGCGCATGCTGCAACAAGATTTGCCGCGCTTGGGCGTCACAACGAGTTTCGCCGATGCGGGATCTGTGGAGGCCATGCGCGCGGCGCTGCGACCCGAAACCAAATTAATCTTGATTGAGGTCGTCTCAAACCCGACATTGCGCGTGGCAGATTTGCACGGTTTGGTGGCTTTGGCCAAGGAGCGCGGTATTCTGCTGGCGGTGGACAATACCTTTACAACCCCCCGCGCGGTACAGCCACTTTTGGCCGGAGCCGATATTGTTATTCATTCCGTGACGAAGCTGCTGGCGGGACATTCTGATGTGACACTGGGATATGTCGCGGCCAAAAGCCCTGAGGTGCGTCAACAGATGTTTGATTTTGCGGTCACGGCCGGCCTGACGGCGAGCCCGTTTGATTGCTGGCTGGCCGAACGCGGCCTGTTGACTTTTGACCTCAGATTTGAACGGGCGCAACAAAACGCGCAGGCTTTAGCTGAGACGCTTGGCGACTTGCCTGGGGTCAAACAGGTGCTTTACCCCAAACGAACTGATCATCCTGATCATGATCTGGCGCACACCGTCCTTGGGGCGAATGGCGGCAATATGGTGAGTTTTGAGCTTGAGGGCGGTCGCGCCGCTGCCAACTCCTTCGTGCAGGCCGCCTCAGAGCTGGCTTTTGCCCCGACGCTCGGTGATGTTGGTACAACTCTGTCCCATCCCGCCAGTTCCTCGCACCGTGCCCTATCTGAGCAATCGCGTCTGGCTCTGGGTATCACGGAGGGGTTTTTCCGCATTTCCGTTGGGCTGGAATCGATTGAAAGCCTGCGTTCGGTGTTTTCTGATGCGGTACTTGCAGCGGATCAGAAAAGGTAGCGCGATCGCGGTCATAAATTAGGAATAAAGGCGCAGTGATGCGAAACGAAACGATCTTCAGCGCGCTGTTAGAAGCCATTCCACTTGCCGGCCTGTTGATCACGGACGAGGAACGAATTCTATGTGCCAATAGCGCGGCAACATTATTGTTTGGCGACAATCTTGTTGGTCTGGCCTATATTTCGGTGCTGCGCCATCCTGCGGTGTTAAACGCCATTGAGGTAACACTGGGCGGGCAGGCCGAGGCCAAAACCCGCTATACTGCGGCTCTTGGCGATCAGGATGTTACCTATGATATGACTTGCAGACGGGTCAAACTTGCCAAAAAAAATCTGATTTTAGTTTGTTTTCGTGATGTAACGGACGTCGAGCAGGCCACTCAAATGCGCCGCGACTTTGTCGCCAATGTCAGCCACGAGTTGCGCACGCCACTCACCACACTCAGCGGTTTTATCGAAACCCTGCAAGGTCCGGCCCGCGAAGATGAGGCAGCCCGAAAGCGGTTTTTGGGTATTATGTCAAAAGAGGCGGCACGAATGAATCGTTTGGTGGACGATCTGTTATCACTCAGTCGTGTCGAGAGTGATGAGCGCATGCGCCCGATTGAGCAGGTTGAGCTAAATACTCTGTTGCAATCTTGCATTATTACGATGGCCGCTCCGGCAAAGTCAGAGAAGGTCGATATCACCCTTCTGGGCGATGAAAGCAGTGAATATTTCATTCAAGGCGATGAAGATCAACTGCGGCAGGTTTTCAATAACCTGCTGGAGAACGCCATTAAATATGGTGGCGCCAATGGCAAGATTACCGTTGGTATCGAGTTGGTTGACCATGATGCAACACTGCGGGGACCGGCCATATGTTTATGTGTTTGTGACACGGGTCCCGGGATTGATCCGCTGCATATACCGCGCCTTACGGAACGGTTTTATCGGGTTGATAGCCACAGATCGCGGGCGGTTGGAGGCACGGGTTTGGGGCTGGCAATTGTCAAGCATATCGTAAACCGCCATCGTGGGCGCTTGGCAATTGCAAGTACGCTGGGCGAGGGGACCGCGTTTTCTGTTTTATTGCCGGCACTTTAATCTGCTTAGGATCATGACGGTTTATATACCTTTAATCGCTGATCGTCGGTGGGCTGCGCGGCTGATTATTTACTATGGCTTTTAAAATTTATAAATTAATACCTCATGCTGACAAAAAACCAAGTATCTGGTAAACAACAACAATGTCGTTGCGGTTGGTGATCTCCTCCGGGGGTCTGCTACGTCAATGAGACTGCAAAACCGTTTTCGGCAAATGAATGGGATTTGCAATGACGATCAGCGCTGATTGGCCTTACATCAACTCTGGCAGACCCCAGCAGATTGCATGCATCGGTGTGTTCACCGGCGGCCTGTCAGAAGGATCTGACCGTTGGCTCAATCATCGTGCCCGTGTGGATGCAACAAATCGCACAGGCCCACGATGAAAAGCGCGTGTTTCGTCTGCTTGATCAATCCATCAAATATAGATTGGTGATCAATTATATGCTTGGGTTTGTGTGCTTGGCGTCTGCTATTGCTACTTGCGGGTCCCCTACAATCCGACCGGCACAGGCCAACCAACGTGTCGCCCAAGTTGCCGTTCGACAAATGGATTTGTGCTCCCAGCTCCGAGCGCCACACGGGTGCACGGCCCGACCGCCCAATGCATCAAGTCTTTATCCTAAAATCAACTGCCAGAGCTACCGCCTCAAATACAGCCGTCAATCAGACAAAACCTAGAGCGCAAACATGGCAATTGGCTTTGTTCATAGTCTTTCACACGGGTGTAATTTTAGTCTGTCCAGATAACATACGGTCAAAAACGGTTAATCATTTCCCTTTTTGCGCAAGAGCTTGCACAGATCGTTCCAACGGGAGCTCAGGACAATCTCTGTTGAGCGGCGTTATGTCTGGGCGATGTAAGTAGGCACCGGCAACCGCGTCAGCTGAGTGATGTGACTTGCATGATGCGGCCCGAAAATACAACAAGCCGTTCTTCTTTCTGAACACTGATAAGAAGCAACCTCAACGTGTTGGACCTGCAAGGACATTGCCTGAGACAATGATGTGCGATGATGTGCAATGGTCAGCCATTCAGCAGATTACCGGTCTTTTGTCACTCCTGTCTCTGTTGACGTTCGTCGGAGTGAGCAGTTGGGGCTATACAGCGCATTGGTTTCAAACGGCTTTGACAGCCAAAGGCATTAAATGCTGTGATTTGTGGGGCAAGTTTTGGGGCAGGTCAGTAAATTTTGAAATTGACGGACCATATGCCGCAACGGTAAAGCAGTTAGATTTTAATTTTTACAGAACCGGTTAACTGCCGTTACCCGCTTTGATAGAGGGTCGAAATGGTGGTATTCGGGCATTGTGCCATCCTTCGGTTTGGGAGGCTGGTTGTATGTCTTGATCCAAAACTTACATCTGCAAACTCAATTAAATTTTAAAATTTCGCCTGCCTACAAAACTGTCATAAAAGTTACACAATAAAGTTACATACAGCGCCCAGAAGAAACCGCGTTAACTGTTTACTCTCATGAAGGAGATTGAAGATGCGTTTCACCACGGTGGCAGGAATTATGACCGTCGTATTGACGGGTACCTGCGCGCAAGCGCGTGACTACATCAGTATTGCAGGTTCTTCAACGGTGTTGCCTTTTGCAACAATCATTGCTGAGCAACTCGGCAACAACCCATCTTTTAAGACGCCAATTGTTGAGTCCGGTGGATCGTCAGTCGGTAAAAAAGGCGTATGTGAAGGAACGGGGACAGAGTTCACGGACATTGGAAATGCGTCGTCTAGAATGAAGATCGGAGAACTTGAGTTTTGCGATAAAAACGGCGTGACCGTGACCGAGATCAAAGTGGGCTACGATGGCATTGTTGTTGCTGGATCAAAGTCAGGACCGGTTCTGGAAATCTCTAAATCTGATCTTGGTAAAGCACTGACTGCCAAGGTGCCCGTTGACGGGATCATGGTCGCGAACCCCTATAAATTGTAGTCAGAGGTGAACCCAGAATTGCCTGAAATCGCCATCCGCGTTTACGGTCCGCCAACAACCTCTGGGACCCGCGCGTCTTTTGCGGAAATGGTCAACCAAAAAGGTTATTGCAAAAAAGACCCAGAAGCCAAAGCCGCTCTGAAAGCCGCAGGTCAGACAGACAAAGTTTGTCGGGCAATGCGCACCGACGGCGCCTATGTGGAGGCTGGAGAACAGGATAATTTGATCGTTCAGAAACTCCAAGAAGATTCTAATGCTTACGGAATTTTCGGATTTTCCTATCTTGACCAAAACTCAGACACATTGCGGGGCGCGGTCATCAGCGGCTCAGCGCCGACTTTTGAAAACATCGCGTCGGATAATTACTCGGTATCTCGTGCGCTCTACTTTTATGTCAAACACGCGCATGTGGGCGTCGTTCCCGGTATCAAAGAATTTATGGCTGAGTGGACAAAACACTGGGATGAGGACGGGGTTCTTGCCGAAAACGGTATGATCCCACTGCCGGATGCAGAGCGTGCTGCCTATGCCGCTGCGATGAAAAACATGCCAGTACTGACTGCGGACATGCTGGAATAAGTATAATTACGTCATCAAGGGAAGCCGATGTACCGGTTTCCCTTGTCACGTTAGAATAATTTGAGGTTTAAGGTGACAACATTTCAAATCGCTGCCACCATCCTGTTTATTGGTTTGGTTTATTTTTTGATCGCTCAGAAATCGGCGCGGCAACTGCAGGTTTCGATCTCTACGAAACTGCACTCCAGACATCAGTATTATGGTTTTTTTGCATGTTTGTTGGCATGGTTACCCGCCTATGCATTGCTGGTCGTCATGGCGATCGGCGATGACATCGTCTTTCGGTCTCTCAGCACCAGTTTTATTCCGGACGCGGTGCGGACAGATGCCGATTTCAACAAAATTATCGCGCATGCGCAGATCAAAAATGTAGTGAGCGGCACAAATTTTGGCACACAACCTGACTGGGTGTATGAGGCAGCCGAGGCGTGGCAAGGCTGGATCGCGACATCCGCGACACTGACCACGTTTTTGTGTTTGTCCCTCGCGGTGCTTGGGGGGGGCTGGGGTTATTATAAAATAAACCCAAACTTTAGATCCCGCAACGCTGTTGAAAAAATAATCATTGCCTTGCTGGCGGCAAGTTCGCTGATCGCTATTCTGACGACAGTAGGAATTGTCTTTTCGGTGGTGTTCGAATCCTTACGCTTTTTTGCTCTGGTGCCAGTGAGTGAGTTTCTGTTCGGCTTGACCTGGAACCCGCAGTTCGAGGGCGCAGAACGGGCAGGGTCGGG
>ERZ802830.2796-NODE-2796-length-15420-cov-6.1275_pt1 | contig 15420 bp, 6 predicted proteins | sample MGYA00345654_ERZ802830 | MGnify/ENA primary metagenome ERZ802830 (study PRJEB30503, sample SAMEA104212375) | marine metagenome | biome: Westerlies Biome; feature: [SRF] surface water layer (ENVO:00010504) within the epipelagic zone...; material: water... | reverse complement strand
GACGAGTAGAGGTATGCATGGAGGCCTTCTGCTTGTTGTCTGGGACTTGCTGTTGCTTAGCAGTTTGGCCTTGGCACGGTTTGATGTACGGGAAGGTGCCATCCTTGCACAGGATGATCAAAAGGTGGTGTCAAAGGAGGTTATTGAGAGAATTTCGGATGGAGAAAGTTATGATGATGTAGTGGCTGAGCTTGAGGCCACCAATGAGACTCTCTTGGAAAATTTAAGCAGCGATAAGGATGCTCTCGTCAGGCAAAAGGAACAATTGGAGGAACAAATTCTCCAACGTCAGCAAGAACTCGAGTCCAAAGAACAGGAAATTGCCTCGCGTGATCAGGTTATCGCAGGCAATGAAGCTGCCATTGCGCAAGCCCAAAAAGATGCGGCGGAACTTTCCCGACAAAGAGCGGAGATTGCCCAAAAGAGAGAAGAGCTTTTGCAGAGCAATGCTGCTTCCAAAAAAGAACTCGAATTGCTGGCCAAAAATTTAGAGGAAGCCAAAAAGAAACAAGAAGAACTATCCAAGCTCAAGGAAAGAAAAGAAAAAGAGGCAGCGAACATGCGGGTCGAACTGGCTGCCACATTGGAAAAAGCCAAAGCAGAGGAAAAGGCTGCGGAAGAAGCTAAAGCCTTATTGATGGATGAGAAGAAACGTTCGGATGCTTTAGTTGCATCCACCACCAAAATTGATCAAAAAATAGATTCACTTAACCAGGGACTGGAAGGTGTGGGGAAGGATCTGAGAACAGTGGGTGAAGGATTGGCAGGAGTAGGGGACAAGATCACCACAGTTACGCAGGAAGTCAGCAGCGTAAAAGAAGATGTCTCCAAAGTGGGTGACGAGGTGTCCGGAGTTAAAGCTACTATGGCTGAAGTAAGTGAAGAAGTTTCTGGAGTAGGTTCGAAAGTAGAAAATATCAAGAAGGAGGTGGAGGAGACTGCGGCTGTGCAAAAAGAAAATTTTGAAAAATTAAACGAGAGACAAAAACAGTCCCTTAATGAAATTTTTACGAAATACGAACAGAATAAAGTTCTATTGGAGCTGGAGTTTACACATAAGGGAGGGTTCCTTGGAGCCGAGAAAACAGAAAAGTTTTCTATGGATTCCATTATCTTAGCAGATGGCTCTTTCGCATACACTTTGGTTCATGCCAAGGATAGTCCTTTCAGGTTACAACCCAGACCTCGTAGTTTAGTCTCGGTCAAGGGATCCTTGTCAGGGAAAAAACTTCAGAAACCCATTGCGATCAAAGAAATTGCTTTCATGGATGATCCAAGGATTATTATCATCCCTCTCTACTTGGATCCCAAGAAATTGGTAGAAACCACCGATTTAGAAATATTTTCTGCTCCTAAAAACCCTTATCTTTTTTCAGAGGCAGTGGTGGTCGATTCACAAAAAGGCCGGTTTGGGCAGACCAATTTTGTCCGGGACGAAAAAGATTCCAGGTATATCAAGGTAGAACATTCAAATTTTACTTTCTTAACGGGAAAATTTGACCCTTCTAAAAGTGATCTTGTTTTTTCACAGAAAGGAGAACTGTTAGGAATTATGGTTAATAATAATTATGCATTCCATGTGAAAAATTTGGGTGCTCGCCTCCACCCTGGATCGAGGACATTACTGGGTAATTCATTTGAAGCGGTTAAGACCAATCCTATACTTGACTCCCTTGGAAAGAAATTATTTGGCTTAGAGAAAAAATTCCGTTAAGTAATACAGCTTTCATTTTTATCTTAATTTGAGCAAAATAGAAAGCATTTCGGAGAATCCGAACGATCAGGCTTCCTCGGATATTTCCAAGGAGCAGGCGGGATGGTTCCAAAATGTAATTCGCGATCGGGGTATGTTCGGCAATGTACTTTCTTTCCCGAAAGATAAATTCCCTTGGTATGCCACCCTTTTGTTAATGGCTCTTGCTTATTATTTAAGCTTTTGGGTTCGGTTGGAATGGATTGATTTTGCCCAGGCTAGTTATGAAAATGAGCAGGGAGAGACAGTTTATTTTCACCCTGATATGGTGAAGGATGGGGTCGCGCTGCCCAATACTCACGACAGTTTCTATTTTGGAAGTATCCTACAGAAAGCTCATTTTGAAATGCATCAGGATAACAATCTCATTCCGAGTGCTTTGAACAGTGGAATGATCACGATGTTGCCCTATTGGTTACTGCAACTCTTCCCTTCTCTCACCATTGAAGTTTTGTTATTATGGCTTCCGGTTTATATTGCCGGCATAGTTTGTATTCCCATTGTCTTGATTGGGCGGCTATATGGGAGCAATATTTGGGGCTTTTTCGCGGCATGCTTGGCAGGGGTTACGCATAGTTATTACAACCGTACCCTGGCCGGATATTACGATACGGATATGTTTTCTATAACTGTCCCTGCTTTTGCCTTGTATTTTTTATTATCAGCCAGTCGAAGACGCTCCCTTCATTATGCCTTGGCTGCCGCATTAACCCTCTATCTTTATCGTTTCTTTTATGCTTCCGGGCAGGCGATAACAGGTGCTCTTACTTTATCTTATATTGGATACAGAGTGGGATTAGTTGCTTTGGATTATTTTGTCTTTCACCAGAAAAAATGGCGAGAAGCCATTTCCTCATCGAGTGCTACCTTTACCTTCAAGTCAATTATGCTGGTTGCTTTTGCGGCCTACGCGGAATCATGGTCGTATGGGTCTAATATTGAGCGTAGCCCAGGTTGGTTTTTTGCCGGGCTACTCATTTTAATTACATTGTTTTTTATACTTGGAAAAGTTGGCGTAATCAAAAAAAAATCGGAAGAAACGGATAAGAATATTTCCAACGGAGGACTTGACGAGCAATGGGGTAACCGTAGAGAAGATTCTTCTCGTCCAAAATTATCCATTTTTACCCTGCCTCCATTTCTTCTTCCCCTTATTTGTCTATTGTTTACTGCATTTGCAATTTTGGGCGGTGATGTAAAAGATAAGATTTTTGCCAAGCTCGACCGTTATGTTTCCGCTGGTGAAGGAGTGTCTTTAACATCGCAAAATAAAGAAAAAGGCTACAGTCTCAGTTATTTGGATGTGTTTTCCACGGTCCGGGAAGCCAGTGGCATCCCAAAAGAAGTAGTCAGAAATAGGATTTTAGCTGACAGCCCTTCCTGCTCCTGTCCCCGTTGTCTGCCCGCAAAGGATAAAGACGATGCCTTCATTATTCCGACTGCCATATTTGGATTGCTTGGAGTCATTCTTATTATTTTGCGCTACTGGGAATTTTGCATGGCAATCCCTTTTTTAGCCATCGCCTATTATTGCTTTGAAGGAGCTGTGGGGCTACGATTCACGGTGCATGTGGGGAATATTGCGGCGTTGGGTGTTACCTTTCTTATCCTAGTTATTCTTTGGTCGATCTTGTTCTCTCCCATAGCAGGAATGCTTTCTAAATTTAATTCTCCATCGGCTCTTGATAGCAAGGCTCAAGGAAAGTTCCAAAAGTTTCCCACATATATAATAAATTTTCTCTATTGGTCTGTATGTGTTTTTATTGTCGTAGGATTGGTCAGACCCAATATCCAACATGCCCAAAATTATCATTCTCATGTAGTCTATCCCACAAAAACCATCGATGTTCTTACGAAATTAAATGAAGCCTCAAATCCAGATGACTTCGTAGTAACTTGGTGGGATTATGGATCAGGTTGTTGGTTTTATGGTGGAGCCAGAACTTTTACCTCTCCAGCACACCAGACTTTTGATAATTATTTGACTTCTGAAATTTTACGCTCTCGCAATTCAAAACGTGCGGTCAACTTGGCTCGGCTAAAGACAGATACCTATGTGGATATGCAGGAAAAAATTAAGCAGGGAAAGCCAACCTACAGTACCGCCGTCCAGGCTATCTTCAATGATGGTAAGCCAGATCTCGAGTTTTATCAGGGTATTCTTCACGATTTGGAAACCGGTACCTATCCTTTACCCCCACAATCAAGGGATATTTTTCTCTTTTTGCCTTACGAAATCTTGAAGATATTTCCGACTATTTTAAGCTTTAGCTCGCGAAACCTATATTTTTCTGATGGTCAAGCAGCTCAAAATAGTTCCAATCGGGAACCCCCGATGAAAATTCTCCGAAATGGAAGGGTGGAGGGTTATTCATTTAATTTTGATGAAGGCTTCCGTTTTGATAAGCAGGGTAATTTGCGGGTCGAAGGCGAACAGTCAGGAATTGTAAGTTATTCTCAATTATGGAGTACTTCCGGCAATACCGGAGATTTTGCGAAACTGGTCCAATCCGTAAATATTGATGGCTTCAATATCTTAAGTAAACCAGATCCCCGTTCGGGTAGGGCACTACTCTTGGTCAAAAATACAAAAGAATTAATTATTCTTTCATCTACGGTTTTTAATTCTACCTTTGCCAAGCGTTTTCTTTTGGACAAGTTCGATGCCGAGGCTTTTTCTCACCCCAAATTTGAGAACGGGGTCAATCCGGTCAGGCAACCATTTATGACTCAGGCTGATTGGGTAACAAGTATGCCCGATGGAGTATCTTTAAATATGCGTGGTGGATATAAGGTGGAAGCAAACTTGAAAACCTACAAAGCCAAAGTCCCGGGAGTACAGGAAGCTGTTCCCTTCGCTTTTCATCGCAGAATGCATGATTCAAAAACTGGTAAGCTTATAAAGATGCCATCCCAAAAGCTCGGAACTCCCCGTTTTCATTTGATTCAAACTAATCTTCCTATCTTTGCTGGAGGTCGCCGTTACGAAGTTCCTTCTGGCGGCAGGACTGTCGAGGAAGTCGCACGGTCCACGGGAGTCCCCCAGATGATGCTTGCTCAGCATTTGGAGCTTAAGGTGGAAGATGTGATCACAGCTGGGGAGGAAATTGAAATTCCAGCTAGAGGGTACCAAATGTCTCAGGCCTGGTTTTTCATGGACCAAGAAACATTTGAAAGTGTTCTGGTTCAAGGATTCTTAATGGAGGATTTACCGGCTGATTATTTTCAAAAAGTTTACTCGACTCCGTGGGGAAAAGTTTACAAAATTGTAAATTAATTTAAGAGTCTGTGTATTTTTTGTGGACAAGATGCTAAATAATAGTTGAATATTGTAATCATATATCTACCAAACCCGTATTGACATGAAAGTTTTTCGTATTCTTCCCATATTGTTTATTTTTTCTTCCTTATATTCTCAGGAGGCAGAAGTCATGGAATCGAAGGGAGCGATCATCATTGCATCTCTTGAAGGTCAAGTCACGGTTACGAACAACGAAACCCAGGCTCAACTCCCCGCAAGTCAAGTTAAGGCAGGTGGTCTACTTTTTGACGGCCATACAATTAAGACGGGACCATCCTCAAAGATTATCCTTCTTCTTTCCAACGGTACAGTTTCCACCATCAAGTCTGACTCTGCCCTAAACATCAAAAAATTCACCCAGGAGAAATTTGATCCCGGCAAGAAAAAATTGTCGGATATGAAAGGTGAGCCCAGTTCATCTCAAACGGTTATGGATTTGGAATTGGGAGATATGGTTTTTGATGTTAAGAAATTAGACAAACGGTCAAGCTTCAATATTGAATCCCCAGTCGGTACCGCAGGTATCCGCGGAACATCAGGCCAAATGGGAATTATGGCCAACAATGGAGCCACCAATCTTAACATCAATATGTTCAAAGGATCCGTTGCTACACAGTTGCGTGGATCTGATATTGCTACCATGGTCAGACAAGGCCAAAGCTTTTCTGCAGGTATCAGTGCTAGTGGGATTATCCTTCCTCCCACCTTAGGCAAAGTCCCTCCCTCCCTTTTAGCAAGTATTGAAGCAGACCTTGAAGCATCGGAAGGTGCGACAGGAGTATCTTCGGTAAATGATAGCTCGGTTCCAACCAGCGAGGGTTCTGAAGATGTTGAAGATGAAGCACCTTCTGAAGAGGAACTTCAGGAACAGGATGCAGATCAGGCTGCGGCTGCTAAAGGAGTTGATGATAATGGATCAGAAGAAGCTGTAGCCTTGGATAAAGCGGGCTTGATTGATTTGAACGACCCCGAAAAACTTGAAAAAGTGGATACCTATGTCAAGGTATCTAGAAAAGGGGCTGATAAGTTAGAAGAGAAGGCTGTCGCCCGCAGACTTGGCCGTCGTGCTGAAGGAGATAAAACTGAATCTCAGTTTATCGGAGATTTAGTTGGGAACTTTGATGATGTTGTTGAAGTAACAGAGCAAGCTGCAGAAATTGGTGTTGAGTCACCAAAGATGTTTGATAGCTTACTTGAAAATTCGCAAAATTCCGGAGCTGTAAAGGAAGTAGTCGCGGTTGCAGCGGAGATTGGCGTAAAGGACAAAGCGAACATGGAGTCAATGTTTACCAATGTTGACCAAGCAGACGATTTAAAGGAGGTTATGGATGTCGCGAAGAAAACCTTAGGCAGTGATGATGGTACAGGAGGTAAAAAGTTGGATTCCGGTAGTGCTTCCATCTTATCAAGCACTCTTAAGAATGCGGATAAGGCAGATTCCATGAAAGAAGTTATGGAAACTTCTGCTGATCTTGGACTTCAAGATGCAGCCAGTTTGACTGCGGTCTTTTCGAATGCAGATAAAGCGGATGATTTAAAGGCTGTGATGGATGTGGCAAAAAGCACTTTAGGTGCAGTCGATGGATCAGGAAAGAAGAAGTTGGACGCTGGTAGTGCTTCCATTCTTGCCAGCACTCTTAAGAATGCGGATAAAGCAGATTCCATGAAAGAAGTTATGGAAACTTCTGCCGATCTTGGACTTCAAGATGCTTCCAGTTTGACCGCTGTATTCTCAAACGCAGACAAAGCGGATGATTTAAAGGCTGTGATGGATGTTGCTAAGAGTACTCTTGGTGCAGACGATGGATCAGGAAACAAGAAGCTGGATGCTGGTAGTGCTTCCATTCTCGCCAGTACCCTGAAGAATGCGGATAAAGCAGATTCCATGAAAGAAGTTATGGAAACTTCTGCTGATCTTGGACTTCAAGATGCATCCAGTTTGACTGCTGTATTCTCAAACGCAGACAAAGCGGATGATTTAAAGGCTGTGATGGATGTGGCAAAAAGTACTTTGGGTGCAGACGATGGGTCAGGAAAGAAGAAGCTGGATGCTGGTAGTGCTTCCATTCTCGCCAGTACCCTGAAGAATGCGGATAAAGCAGATTCCATGAAAGAAGTTATGGAAACTTCTGCTGATCTTGGACTTCAAGATGCAGAAAGTTTAACAAATGTTTTCAAAAATGCAGATAAAGCAACTGATCTGAAGAATGTTATGGATGTGGCGAAAAAATCCTTAGGAACAGATGATGGATCAGGTAATTTCAAACTTGATGCAAGCAGTGCCTCCATCTTAGCCAGCACTTTACAAAATGCTGATCAAGCAGACAAATTAAGTGAGGTCATGGAAACATCTGCAGATCTCGGACTTCAAGATTCTGCCAGTTTAACAAATGTTTTCAAAAATGCAGATAAAGCAACTGATCTTGTTGCTGTTATGGATGTGGCGAAAAAATCCTTAGGAACAGATGATGGATCAGGTAATTTCAAACTTGATGCAAGCAGTGCCTCCATCTTAGCCAGCACTTTACAAAATGCTGATCAAGCAGACAAATTAAGTGAGGTCATGGAAACATCTGCAGATCTCGGACTTCAAGATTCTGCCAGTTTAACAAATGTTTTCAAAAATGCAGATAAAGCAACTGATCTTGTTGCTGTTATGGATGTGGCGAAAAAATCCTTAGGAACAGATGATGGATCAGGTAATTTCAAACTTGATGCAAGCAGTGCCTCCATCTTAGCCAGCACCTTACAAAACGCCGATAAAGCCTCGGCAATGAAAGATGTTATGGAAACTTCTGCAGAACTTGGACTCCAAGATGCGACTAGTTTAACCAATGTTTTCAAGAATGCAGACAAAGCTGCCGATCTTGTTGCTGTTATGGATGTGGCAAAAAAATCTTTAGGAACAGATGATGGATCAGGTAATTTTAAACTTGATGCAAGCAGTGCATCCATCTTAGCCAGCACATTGCAGAATGCGGATAAAGCCGATTCCATGAAAGAAGTTATGGAAGCTTCTGCTGATCTTGGATTACAAGACGCAACCAGTTTAACCGCGGTATTTTCGAATGCAGACAAAGCAGACGATTTAAAGGCGGTTATGGATTCTGCTAAGAAGTCTCTTGGTACGGATGATGGATCCGGAACTTTTAAACTCGATAGCAGTAGTGCATCCAGCCTAGCCAGTGTTTTGCAAAATGCTGAAAAAGCATCTGACTTTAGAAAAGTAACCGATCAGCTTGGTTCAATTGGCTTAGAAGGAGGCAATGCAGATGTCTTTTCGAATATTGAGGATGTCGCTGCCGTTTTCGTTGAGGTTGGTGATTCTGCTTCAGGCTCAATTGACAGCGATTTTGCTAAAAATATTTTAGGTAATGCCAAAGAAGCAGGCGAAGTAAGAAAAGCAATTAAAATGGTTCAAGATAATGGTGGGGCTAGTAATTCCGCAGATTTACTTACTTTAGCCAAAAAAGATGTTTCCGAACTTAAAGCGATCAATAAAGTAGCCGAAGAATTTGGTGGAAGCGGTGACGCCCTCAAAGCCTTTGTGAATGACGGACTTGATCAAGCTCTTCAGTTGGAAAAAGCCTTTGAAGATGGTGACATTGACGCCACAACTATTTCTGCATCCGTAGGAACAGGAGGAAAATTTACGGATGTGGTCGGGAACTCAGTACTCGAAAAGCTTAGGTCTGATTATGCAAACAATGCAGATATTCTGGAGGTTATCAATCTGAACACCGATAAAGCTCAAGATATTAATTTTGCCCGTTCATTTGTGCAGCCAGGTTCACCACAAGAATCGGCTCTTTTTGCAAATCTCGAAAATATTGCTCCGATCATGAGCCTTAGTAATCGTTTTGAAACTGAGCCAGCCAACTTGGAGATTGTTTACAATAACCTAGATGTGGCAGCCTCCTTGGATAAACTAGTTTCTGAGTTTAGTATTTATCCTAAACAACTAAACATTATCATGCAGAATGCAGATATGGCTCCCGCTATTCTTGATTACGAGACAAACTTTGGACTCACTCCGGCTATGTTAAATTCTAGTGAAAGTTTGAAGTCCACATTATCTAATGAAGGCCTGGCAAAGCTTCTTAATTTATACCCAGATTTTGCTGATGTTATACGGTTAAACGCAGACAAAGCCGGTGAAATTAGCGGCCTGCTTTCACTTGCTGGGAATAAATATGCTAACGAAATTCTTTCTAATTTAGATCAATTTGATACAATAGAAGTACTTGTTTTTAGGTCAAAACAGGATGCCAAAAAGTTGGAATCTTTATTCTCTAACTTAATCGACCTTTCTCGCATCAAAGAGATTTCTGATAGTCTAGTAAAAGAAAACATCCCAGGTGGGCAGGACGCTCTTTTTACTAATTTAAGTACTTTTAGCCGCGATCCTGGTTACTATCTCTTAGCCTTGGAACATCCTCGCTTTATGGTGCGACTCCATGAAATGACTGGAGATTTGTCTAGGGTATCTTCCACTTTAGCTTATGAATTAGTAGTTCTTAACCTTACAAGGGATGAGTTGTTAAAAGTATTAAGTGATTTAATTGAAGGTCCATTGTCCACAGGCCCAGTGGATGCGCCCCCCTCCGACACCACTTTATCTCAAGAATTTGCTGCAGTAACCATTTTGGAGTCTCATTCTTTTAATGGAGAAATTCCAATTGGAATGGTCCTATCTGAATCACAGGTTAGAGCAAGCAACCTGTTTCAGGAAACCCTCGATGTCTACTATGCTATTGGTTTATTGGATAACGATCAAAATACTGATTCTACAAGTAGTACAAGTGGCACATCCACTGGACTTATTGGTGGAGTCTCCTTAACTTTTAATCCTGGTAAATATGATTTATCCAGCCTAGGGTACGGATCTTATTTAGTTGCTTCCAGTGATTCCATTACCCTTTCAGGTGCACTAACATTCACAAGTTCCACAAATGTGGAAGAACTCCTGTTCATCTCAGCAGGTGGGATTTCAGTCGCAGAGGGAACATCCATTGACTTTAGTGGGGATTCACTTGGTTTAGGTTCTTTCGATTCAGTTAAAATCGTCAATGTGGATTTACATGCTGAAGACGAAATCGGGGTTCGGTCCTTGGATTCAATTGTTATCAATAATTCGGATTTTGCTACACGTGGCACGGGTGCTGATATGATTCACCTGATCGCTGCTTCCGAATTAGCCATTGATAATCTTCGCTTCTCGGAACAAATTAGACAAATCACCATGGAAGCAATGACTATCAATTTGAGTAACCTCAATTTTCCTGCAGGATCTACAGTTAAACTTAATTCAGCCTACGGTGGAGTTGATGGAGTTTATCCAAACTTTGGATCTTCTGCAGTAGGTCGGGTAAACTTTATTCAAAATGTTAAATACAATTCACATTTATTAAATAACAAGAGTGCATTTGATACCTACGGTTCATCCATTACGATTGGGGTTTCCAGTAATTGATCCGCTTTAAATTTACAACTTTCTGTAAAATCCGTTTTATGAAAATCCCTTTTCAATTTGTTCTTTTGTTTTCGTTTACTTGTGGATATGCCCAAGAAAATAACAACTCAGAGAATATTCAAGTGCCATCTGGCGTAAATGCTGAGTTGTTTGATTCAAGCTTTTTTGACGGTGTACTAGACCAAGCGGATACTGGGGATGATGCAATGGGAACTCAAGCGAGCATTGAATCGAGAGGATCTACAGTCGCACCCAGGATAAGCTATGCCACCCATTACACCTACAGTTCAAAGCCACTCAAAGCAGCTAAGGCAGCACCTTCTTTTTTGAGTGATGGCTTTACCAGTACCTTTAACCTAATGTTTACCTTGGGTCTTGGTGAGATTGGTATCGGTGAAGATGTTCTTTTAACGCCTAGCATGGCTCTCGCACAGATGCGTACTTACACAGATCCAGTTAGGGATCATGGAAATGATATGAAAGCCTTCGATGTCGATGTCCAAATCGCTTCTCTGGCTTTTCCATTTATTTTACCCAATGATTTCACTCTTTCAATTGGTCATGCTTATACCCGACCTGTTTCTTTCCGAACGGATAATGTCATTAGCTATTCCAACACACCAAGTGTATCTCTTTCTAAGAATTATGCGCTGGATAACGGAGATATTTTCAATTTGACTGTTGGTGGTAGTTATTCCTTCACAAATGGTGACACAATACAGGAACAAATTTCTGATCCTGTTTATTATTCATTTATTGAGGCTGTCATGGGAGGTGCTGACGCAGTATTGTCACAACAACCTTCTAGTTTGCAAGATTCATGGACACATTCGATTGCGGCATCATACATGCATCCATTGAGTGAGAAAATGATGGTATCTCCCACCTTTAATTATGCTAAAATGACCTTTACCGATGGGGCAAACCTGGGAAGAGAAGATACCTTGGCAAGCGTAGGACTTAATTTTTCTTATTCACTCGCTGAGTGGCTTAATTTATCTGCTATTTCTAATTACACATGGAAGTCTACTGACAGTACTGGTAAAACTATTGGAGTGCCAGAGTACGAGGATTTCATCGGTGGTTTGGCTTTTGGTGTTAATTATGCCTTCTAGGCACTTCTCTCTCTTCTTTTTGTTATCACTTTTCGTAGCAATTGTTGCTACACCGGTTACCTTATTTCCTTCTAGTTACAGCACGACGGCTGAATCCTTACTTAAGGAAAGCCAAGAACTTATTGAAAAAGATGAATTTAGATCTGCGATTGCTACTCTGAATAAAGCAATGGGCATATTAAAAGAAACATCTAGAACACACCCTCTTCGGATGGAGGTTGAGAAACAATTACGGATTGCTAAGGGAAGGTCGATAGTTGCTAAGTACAGTCGAAGAAGTTTTAAACCTGTAACTGACCCTTCAGGCTTTTTGCCCTTGGTGGATGAACCCAAGGATTTTTCCGTTTCTCAGGTTTTTGGAAGAGTTATTGCAAAAAATACTTGGACTGAACGGGAAATGCTCTCCCTCAATCAGCCGATAGGTATCGGAAGAAGATTAACCGTCCTGCCAAACGCCGGGATTGAAATAACCGGGTACAAGGAACCATTTATGTTCCGCTCACTGGATGCTTCCAGTTTCGAGTTTACAGGTGCAAATACTTTAAGTTTGAATTCGGGCTCTTATTTGTTCCATCATTCTCATAAGAATAGTAGTCTTACAATCAAGTCTCCTTTATCTGAATGTGTTTTTAAATCTGATGATCCTTTTGTGTTTATGGCTGGGGTCACAACAAATGGTGGATTAAAAGTGATCGCTCTTCTCGGTGAAATGACTTGCGTGATGAAAAGCGAGCAGGAAACTCTGATTCCAGGTCAGTTGTGCTTTGCCCTACCAGAAGGGTTTAGCCGAAAGATGAGCGTTGAATTGAGCACTCTTATCGTAACTTCCAAATTGATAACCTCCTTTCGACGTCCTCCTTCCTTTATGAAAAAATTAAACCAGCAGGCTATGCTTCAGGCTTTGCGTACCAAGCAACGCTACCGTACAGTGGTTGGTGATGTTAAAGGTAACCGTGATTTTGAAATCAAGGTAATTGAAGATTCAAATCCTTAGGGCTATAATTTTATTTCAGCCTAGGCAGTGCGTTGGTGTTTTTAGGAATATTTGATTCTGGGCATGAATAGTGGGTGCAATTTCTCCATCCCTGAAATCCGTACCCTTGCATTTTCTGACAGATCATTTGCTTCTAGATCTATCTTTATGATATCACCCCGTGCGAGATTCATCAGGTCATTGAGTTCTTCTTTTTGTAAATTTCGCCGTTGAAATTCGTATGTGTATTCATTGGTGTCTGCTGCCATGCCAATGAATGACACAGTGCCTTTTCGTTTTTTTAGCGGACTGATTATACGGCAAACCTGATAGTCTTGTCCAATCGATCTTGGGGAAGAATAGCCAATCATACAGAGGCCAAATTTAACCTCACGAATTTCCAGGTTTAGGGGGCGATTTATCCTCTCTACGGTGGGCGAAGGTACGATTTTTCTAACTTCGTGACTGAAGAATTTCGAATTTGCTAAGGATAAGGGGCATCTCATCCCATTAAAATAAGGTGCGTGTATATGAAGATCGCCATGATCATTGATAAGTTCAGCACATTTTTGATGGAGAAGATGGCAAATATTTCCCTGTGCAGGCTCGGTGATGATCGCCATGCCATTACTCTTTAGCCAGGTGGGCAGGGTGTAGAGTACATGTTTGTAACATTCTTCTTCGTCATCGTCCGGTTCCTCGCTCAGTAATTCATTAAGGGAGTAGCCCAGTAGAATAAGATCGTACTTTTTACGGTTTCTTTGATCGTGTGGAAATTTCAAATCCAGGCGATTGGTGTTTACCCGGGTATCTGGCCAAAGGTCTTTTTTTGCCAGATGAATTTTATTTAAGAATGCCAGGCTTTTATTTGAATAATCGACGGCTTCCAACTGTATATGATTCTCAATTCCCAACGATCGTATGGTATGCAGGCAGGAGAGTCCACTTGCACCGGTTCCAGAACCTAAGTCCAAAATCCGGATTGGCCCTTTTTGGGGAGGCTTCCATCCACGAAGATGTATCGCTTCTGCCATGGCGAAGGTCATGGCACTCCAAGTGCGTGAGAAATAGAAATTACTGTAAGCTAATATTGATAAGTCTCTTTTCCCGTATGCATTGGCATCAAAGTTTCGGAATTTGTTAAAGCGGTCGCTCTGTTGGACAAGTTCTTTTCTGATAAGATTGAGGAGTTTATCCTCACTCAGTTCTGGCCATTGATTAGTTGCTTGCATCCACCACCATTCCTCAATGGCTTTGGGAAAAGGAGGGAGGAAAGCTGTGGGTTGCATTGCTGGATTACAGGTATATGCGCTTTTGGTGTGTCCGCGTGTACTGGCTCCTCAAACTTGGGGTGGTCTGAGATCTTCCTGAACTGTTGGTACAGAAACTGTTTAAATCTTTCCGCCGTAGACCGCCTGATCTCCAAGCTGTTCCTCAATCCGCAATAGTTGGTTGTATTTACATATACGATCCGTTCTGGAAAGAGATCCGGTCTTAATTTGTCCGGCATTGGTGGCCACCGAAATATCTGCGATCGTGACATCTTCGGTCTCACCTGAACGGTGGGAAATAACCGAAGTGTACTGTGACTCCTTGGCCATTTCCACGGCATCAAAGGTCTCGGTAAGAGATCCAATTTGATTCACTTTCACCAAGATTGAGTTGGCCACGCCCTGATCGATTCCTTTTTTGAGGAAATCTACATTAGTTACAAACAAGTCATCTCCTACAAGCTGTACCTTGTCTCCAATGGAATCGGTAAGTTTTTTCCAACCAGTCCAATCGTTTTCATCGCATCCATCCTCAATGGAACGAATGGGGAACTTGGCAACCAAGTCCTCGTAGAAGCTTACCATTTCATCTGAGTCCCTTTCTGAGCCGTCGCTTTTTCCGAAAACATATTTTCCTTTTTCTTTATCGTAAAATTCGGATGAAGCCACATCCAGGGCAAAAACAATTTCGCCTCCCAACTTGTATCCTGCGGTTGCAACCGCAACGGAAAGAGATTCCAGAGCAGCTGCATTGGTGGCGAGATTGGGGGCAAATCCACCTTCGTCTCCCACGGCGGTGGATAGTCCCTGATCCTTCAGTACTTTTTTTAGGGAATGAAAGATTTCACATCCCATGCGAAGAGCCTCCCGAAAGGAAGGAGCTCCGATTGGCATGATCATAAATTCCTGCACATCAATCGGGGCATCGGAATGAGAACCACCATTAAGAACATTCATCATTGGAACAGGCAAAACTTTGGAGTTGGGCCCACCTAGGTATTTGTAAAGAGGAAGACCGCAGGCAGAGGCAGCCGCATGTGCGGTTGCCATAGATGCACCGAGGATCGCGTTCGCTCCGAGCACGGATTTATTGGGTGTTCCGTCAAGATCAAGCATTGTCTGGTCGATTCCAGCTTGGTCTGTGGCATCCAGCCCAACTAAGGTCTCAGCAATCTTGGAGTTCACATTGTCAACCGCTTGGGATACGCCTTTTCCCACATAACGGGAAGTATCACCGTCCCGTAATTCAATGGCTTCGTGCTCGCCTGTGCTTGCCCCTGAGGGGACCGCGGCTCTACCAAAAGCTCCGCTGCTAAGTTCGACTTCGACTTCAACTGTTGGGTTACCTCGTGAATCGATGATTTCTCGACCGTGTACTTCAATGATGTGCGTCATGTTCTTTTAATGCAGATAGGGGTTGGGCGCATTTGCGCTTTAGAAAAGATGATATCATGGGATTACCGTGAATTTTGTCAAAAGTCTTCGCATGAAGATTTTAATAATGTAGTTCGCTTGATTCTCGCAATTTCGAATG
>ERZ802830.2795-NODE-2795-length-15424-cov-7.48071_pt1 | contig 15424 bp, 22 predicted proteins | sample MGYA00345654_ERZ802830 | MGnify/ENA primary metagenome ERZ802830 (study PRJEB30503, sample SAMEA104212375) | marine metagenome | biome: Westerlies Biome; feature: [SRF] surface water layer (ENVO:00010504) within the epipelagic zone...; material: water... | reverse complement strand
ATCACATGTGCTAATTCAAGGTGAGCCACAACGGCTCCGTAAACGTAAAATACCAGAGGAGGTATGCTCAAAGTATAAAATTTACACAGACAACAATGTATTACGATTCTACTACACCGATCGCTCTGGTCGTATTGTAGGATGTAAAACAAAAACAAAGAACAAAGACTTCAGGTACGAAGGTGATGTATCCGGTACACTGTTTGGTCAGAATCTATTCCCATCAACCGGTAAACGTGTTGTAATCACAGAGGGTGAGCTTGATGCTGCCAGCTGTGCTGTTGCAATGCCAAGCTGGCCACATGTTAGCCTACCATCCGGTGCTGCTTCTGCTAAAAAAAGCATTCAGCAGTCATTAGATTGGTTACAAGGTTATGAAGAGATCTGCCTGTTCTTTGATAATGACGAACCCGGCCGTAAGGCTGCAGAGGAAGCAGCAAGTGTTCTGCCACCCGGAAAGGTGAGCATCGCCCTGCTGGACGATAAGTATAAGGACGCTTCTGATGCACTTATGGCTGATGATGCTGAGGCAGTACGTAAAGCAATCTGGGATGCCAAGGAGTATCGACCAGATGGTATTGTTGAAGCAAAGACACTAAAAGAACTAATTACCACACCAACACCACCTGCTGACCATGACTACCCGTTCAAAGGCCTTAACCGGCTACTACACGGTATCAGATACGGAGAACTTATCACGATCACTGCTGGAAGTGGTGTCGGAAAGTCTTCGTTCTGCAGGCACATTGCAACTCAACTTCTACGTAATGGAGAACGGGTCGGTTACTTGGCTCTTGAAGAATCAAACCGGCGTACTGCGCTCGGATTGATGAGCGTAGCAGAAAGTAAAGCATTTCATATAGGTGATCATGACAAGGCAACGCTTGAAGCGGCTTATGATAGGACGGTGGCTGCTTGGAATCTCTTTCTGTATGATGGCTTTGGGAGTTATGATCCTGATGTTATCTATAATCGCATTGACTATCTCGCAAATGGACTTGATTGTCGGATTATTTTTCTGGATCATTTGTCTATCCTTCTTAGCGGTCTTGACGGCGATGAAAGGAGAATGATTGATACCACCATGACCAAGCTGCGTTCACTTGTTGAACGTACCGGCGTGGCTATGTTTCTAGTATCACACCTTAAACGTTCATCTACTGATCAAGGACATGAGGAAGGAGCACGCGTTACACTTGGACAGCTCCGCGGAAGCGCAGCAATTGCACAGCTTTCTGACGGTTGCATTGCAATCGAAAGAGATCAACAGGATAGATCTGAACACGCTACTAGCACTATTAGAGTCCTTAAAAATAGATATTCTGGCGAGACAGGCATCGCTTGTCACTTAAAATATAACCTAGATACTTGTCAATTCTACGAATCTGATGAAGCTCAACCCGATTTCAACCCGTCAACCGATTTCTGATGGATACCAAAACGTGCCTTGGGAACATCCCTGGTACGCTGCCTCAGAACGTTTAAAAAAACCTAACCCTCCAACACCTGAGATGGTGGAACGTGCTCAATTTAAAGATAAGACATATCACTGGAAAACAAAATGAACCTCGTCTTTGACATCGAGGCAAACGGACTACTACAAGATGTTTCTAAAATCCACTGTATTGGCATCTATAATCTTGACACCGGGGAAACTTCTGTCTTCAATGATGAAGGCGGTTGTGATGAACCCATCACGCGAGGTGTTACGATGCTTGAGGAGGCTGAGTGCCTCATTGGACACAATATCATAAACTACGATTTACCTGCACTAACAACTTGCTATCCATTTTTTGACTATAAAGGTCAAACTGTTGACACTCTTATACTGTCTCATGTGTATCATGCTAATATCATGGACATAGATAAGAAGCGCAAATGGAAAGACATGCCAGCTAAACTGTACGGTTCTCATAGCTTAGAAGCATATGGACATAGGCTTGATGAGCATAAGGCACAGATAGATACAGACTGGAGCTGTTGGAGTCAAGAAATGCAAGATTATATGAAACAAGATGTTGTCGTTACAACTAAATTATGGAATCACTTCCTCCCATACCTGAGTGGCTCCAAATGGAACACAAGGTAGCCCACATATTAACAAAACAAGAACAACATGGATGGTACTTTGATGAACGAGCTGCATGGGAACTTGCATCAGCTCTCCGAACTGAACTGGAAGGCATTGATTCATTACTTCGAGAACGGTACCCTCTCGTCCCAGGATCACGATTCACTCCTAAACGAGATAACAAAAGCAAAGGCTACATTGCAGGTGCAGAGTTCACCCGCCTAAAAGATTTTAACCCCAATTCACGGGACCACATAGCATGGATATTGAAGACACACAGCGGTTGGGAGCCAACCTCTCTTACTCCTACTGGGAAACCGATCGTAGACGAAACGAGTTTGAAAGATATTGGAACGGATCTGGCGCTCTCATTCTTGAGGATGCTGGAGATCTCGAAGATGTTAGGGATGCTCTCCGAAGGGAAGAACGCATGGCTCAAGCTTGTTACGAAATCTAAGAGGATTCACCACCATTGCAGTGTAGCTACAAACACAGGGCGTTGTGCCCACCGAAACCCAAACCTTGCGCAAACCCCAAGTGACGAAAGATTCAGACAATTATTCACAGCAGCCCCCGGACAAGTTATGGTGGGTGCGGACCTTAGTGGTGTTGAGCTGCGTATGCTCGCCAATTATCTTTATCGTTGGGATGAGGGTCGTTATGCACACATTCTTCTCACCGGAGACATACATCAAACAAATGCCGACAAAATTGGAATCAGTAGAAAGCTTGTCAAAACAGTTACCTACGCCTTCCTCTATGGTGCCGGCGATGCCAAAATTGGATTAAGCTATGACAAGTCTCTCAACAGTTCTGCAGCTAAATCCAAAGGTAAAGAAATTCGCAAAGCTTATGTCGAGGCAATTCCGGGTCTGGCTGACCTTCTTGCTGCTGTTCAAGCTGCGGCTGATCGTGGCTATGTTAAAGCGATTGATGGAAGACGACTTAACGTTGACTCATCGCATAAAGCACTCAACTTTTTACTACAAGGGTCTAGCGCATCTCTCGCGAAAAGATGGCTACTGATTGCCAACGATGCCGTGCGGACAATGCCGCTCTGTGCATCACAACTAGCGTTTGTCCATGACGAACTGCAATACGAGTGTGACCCTAGTCACGCTGACGATTTAAAATTTCTGCTAGAACTATCAGCTGTACAAGCTGGAGAATACTATAACCTTCACTGCCCTATTGCAGCAGAGGGTAAGATAGGAAACACATGGGCAGACGTACACTAATACACTTAAATAACATGAAACATGAGTCTACTCATTGATGCAGACTATATTGTATACAAAGCCTGTGCTTCCTGCGAAACAGAGATTGACTTCGGAGATGACGTTATTGTCGTCACTTCCAAGTTCTCAGAGGTCATGGAAACAATCGACCGAGAGCTCTATTCAATCGCAAGCGATCTTGGATGCTTCGATGATTTTATTCTTTTCTTTTCTAGTAGTCGCAACTTCCGTAAGTTACTGTATCCAGCGTATAAAGGACACCGTAATCGAAAGAAACCCTGCGGCTATAGACGAGCAATCAATGCTCTCAAGAAAGAATACCCAGTAATTGTCAACCACTACCTTGAGGCTGATGATTCCATCGGCATCTATGCTACCAAGTATCCAGGTAATATTATCGTATCTCCAGACAAGGACATGCGGCAAATCCCTGGTGATTTATTTGACCTTAGTAATGAGGTTATCACAATCACGCCTGAGGAAGCAGAGCGTTGGCACTACATACAAACTATGTCAGGAGACCAAACAGATGGTTACAGTGGCATCCCCGGCGTTGGAGTCAAACGTGCTGCTGCACTACTTGACAAAGAAGGCTGTACATGGGATACTGTAGTCAAAGCATACAAAGCTAAAGGATTGTCGGAAGACGATGCTATGCTCAATGCTCGCCTGGCTAAAATCCTTCAACACGAGAACTATGACGCCGGACGAAAACAAATCCTCTATTGGACTCCCCCCGATGCCTGTAACACAGATGACAATGGAGCAGGACTTTCAACTGAAACGACTGACTGATCTGCTACCAAAAGCTGAGAAGGAAGACATTATTACAATCCTTCTTGCGCTACAACGACAAAACTACGCACTAACAAATACAGTTAAGCAACTGCTTAAAGAATGGCCCACTCCCCAGAATACTACCGCCGCGGAACCATCGAAGTATGGGACTTTATTCGTGATCAAGGACTCACCTACCACCTAGGTAATGCAGTAAAGTACATCTGTCGTGCGGGATATAAAGACAATTATGTCGAAGACTTAGAAAAAGCAATCCACTATCTCACCAACGAACTGCAATATGTCACTCCTGAGCAACCAAGCGATCGAGTTCCGCCGAGCGTACAATATACGGAACGATTTGAGTTCCCGCTTGATGCAGAAGAATTTGATCGTTGAAGAATTTAAAGAATTTATCGAATCAGATTACAAAATGGCTATGATGGACATCAGTAGCCGTGCTGATTGTCTCAAAGAATTAGCTGATCTAGTTTATGTCTGTGCTCAGTATGCTGAGAATATGGACTGGGATCTAGAACAAGCACTTCGCCGTGTCCATAGATCAAATATGTCCAAGCTTGGTGAAGACGGTAAACCGATCTACCGAAAAGACGGTAAAGTCCTCAAGGGACCACAATATCAACCACCTGACCTGTCTGACTTAGTTTAAATGAAAAACGACCTAGTTGCCCGTACAGGGCGCGTACAATCTTGGATCGATGATCCTAACTCACGTTTGCCTGTCTCCTGTACAGTTTTTGTTGTAGAAAACGAGATGGAGGGACCAAATGGCATTGAAGCCAGTTGGCGCTTTGCATCTCATGCTCTACGCTACGGCGCAGGTTGTGCAATCCACCTGTCAAAACTTGACCCAAAAAATTATGAGCGTCCATCTGGTGTAACCGCTAGTGGACCTGTAAGTTTTGGTAAAATTTACTCTACACTAAATGAGATTCTTCGCAGAGGCGGGGTATACAAGAACGGTGCTATTGTCCTGCATTTGGACATGGAGCATCCTGATTGCCTTGAGTTTATACAAGCATCACGTCAGGAACTTCCCTGGGTTAAGCGATGTGTCAATATCACCGATGATTGGTGGAAGGCGTGCTCTTTCAAAGAGGAGCTACTCTATGCCATCAAGTCTGGTGACGTTTGGCTTAACAAAGTAAAATACGACAAAGAAGGCAATCGCGTTTATGGTAATGTCTGCTTGGAAGTTTATCTACCTAGCCGTGGCACTTGCTTGCTTCAGCATATTAACTGTGGCGCTTGTGACGTGGGTAATCTTGAGTCTGCGTTTGTAGAAGGTATGACCCAGCTCTGTGAGCTTCATGCAAAAACAAACGTAGATGCTTCCGGTGAGTACCTCTCCCCAACAGTTGATCGACAAGTTGGTCTTGGTATGTTGGGTCTGGCTAACCTGCTGCGACGCTTCAAGGTCTCGTATAAAGAGTTTGGCCAGGGTCTGACGGACCTGAACCGCGGACGGCTCTCAGCCTCCGCCGGATACGCCCTCGCAGAGGCCTTCAGGGGAGCCGTAGAGGCCGCTGCACGGGTGGCTCGGGACCATGGCATGGTCAGGGCATTTGCCGTGGCTCCTACGGCCTCCTGCAGCTACCGATACAAAGATACTGATGGATTTACTACCACTCCTGAAATCGCACCTCCTATTGCGCGACACGTTGATAGGGATAGCGGTACATTTGGCGTTGAATCTTATGACTACGGTGACGTAGAAATAGCCAGCGAAGTTGGCTGGCAAGACTTTAAAAAGGTAGCAGACGGACTTATGACGCTGCTCGATAATACGGGACTTCTTCACGGATACTCATTCAACTCATGGAGTGACATGGTAACCTACGACAATTCGTTCGTGGAAGAGTGGTTGGCTTCGCCTCAAACCTCCCTTTACTACTCCTTGCAGGTAATGGGTGACACTCAAGACAAGAGCAACGTTTATGCTGCTCTGGAAGATGCTGATGTGGACAATTACCTGGAGGAACTACTCTCCCCTGTCCCTGACTGTAATTGTGGCGAATGAACCCATACACTAAACTACTCAATCGAAAGCGCACCTGGCAACCAGTTCAAACTGAAGCTGGTAAAGTAAAAGAAGGTGCCGAAGAAACCATATATCGTGCGCTGGCTATCCGGCACATGGAACTACCTGTTGGCGACTTTATCAAAGATGCTCTCAAGAATGATGTACCGGAAGCGGCTCGTGATCTACTCCTATCCAACATCAAAGATGAGGAGAAGCACGACCTTGCACTTGGTTACATCGCCAATTCTTTCGGCGTTGATGAGAAAGCTGAAGCGGAAGCCCTCCGGCTCCGCGACGCCTGGACTGCTCATCCAGATCACACAATCCTTAAAGCAATGGTTGCCGAGCGTGCAATTTTCTTTGTGCTCCTCCCATTCATGCGATTTAACGGTGATGCTGGCATGCGAACAGTTAGTGCCGACATCAGCCGAGACGAACAAGTCCACGTCGCATGTAACTCACTAGTCTCACGAGAACTGGGCTTGACAATCTCGCCCTCTCTTGATAAGCTACGTAAGGCGACGATCAACTGGATCATGCAGCCACTTGGCGAACATACCAATAAATATTTAGACAAAAAATTTTGGCTGGATCAAAGCGACTCCCTAATGTATGCAGGGAAAGCAGAAGGCCTTCTTGAAACACAGCGGGCACGTATGCCTGCATTCTTTGAACACTCCAATGTCAATCTCCCTCAATACGCTTGAAGCATATGGTATGACCGCTAGGTCTCTGATTGCTCAAGCTGATGAAACATTTCCACCCACCAACCCTGGACCCGGTGATAGTATGTCTACTATTATGTACAGGTCTGGACAACGTTCAGTCATTGACTGGATTAAACAACGTCTCGAAGAAGAACAATTATGAGTTACGGTGGACAAGTCGCAGCTGTATTTAATCAGCTCGCATCTATCTACGGCCAGATGGGTCGTGGGATTCCCGGCGATGGTCGCCCAGACCTGAGAGGTAAAAAACGTCTACAAGTTTTACAAACCATGCTGGGTCCAGCTCAGCAAGAATTAAATAACTATCGTAATCAGCAGTTGCAACAACAGATGATGCAGGCACAACAAGCCCAAGCATCACGGATGGCTGCATTACTTAAACCTAAATCACAACCTAGAACTTTACAATCTACACTTGCAGCCGGCGATGCTGGTGTCCGTAGTCGTAGATCTCGCACCCAACAACTGGCAATGGAACAAGGTGTCCGTGCCTCTAATCAATTACAAGCTGGCCCCTACATGGGACCACAAGGCGGTCGATCCGCTACACCCTACGGTTCATCTATTAACTTAGCATAATGCACGCAAGCTCTAGATACAATCGACTGTCATCTTACCGGTCACAATTTCTAGACGAAGCGGTTGAGTGTGCGAGGTTGACTCTACCTTACCTAGTTACAAGAGACGAATCCCGTCCCTCATACAAGAATCTAAAAACACCTTGGCAAAGCGTAGGCGCCAAGTGTGTGGTGACTTTAGCAAGTAAACTTATGCTTGCATTGCTACCACCACAGACTACATTTTTTAAGTTTCAAATTCGTGACGACAAGCTTGGCGAAGAGCTGCCAGCTGAAGTGCGATCTGAACTTGATCTGAGTTTTGCTAAGATGGAACGCATGGTGATGGACAGCATCGCTGCATCCAGTGATCGTGTCACTGTTCACCAAGCTATCAAACATCTTGTTGTCGGCGGTAACGCTCTCTTGTTTATGGGTAAGGATGGTGTCAAACACTATCCACTTAACCGCTATGTCGTAGACAGAGACGGTAACGGTAACGTAGTTGAGATTGTTACAAAAGAATTAATTCACGAGGATTTGCTCCCTCAAGGTTTTGTCACAAAAATGAAAGAGCAAAACATGACCGGTGATTCCGATGGTGACTCTTACGAAAAAGAGTGTGAAGTGTTTACACACGTCCGCCTGGATGGTAACCGCTGGTTGTGGTATCAGGAAGTTAACAACACTGTGATTCCTGGTAGTGAAAGTAAAGCTCCTAAAGATGCTAGCCCCTGGCTGGTTCTTCGCTTCAATACTGTTGATGGTGAGAACTACGGTCGCGGACGAGTCTCAGAATTCTTAGGAGACTTCAAGTCACTTGACGCACTGTCACAAGCCCTGGTCGAGGGCAGCGCTGCAGCTGCTAAGGTAGTGTTCACGGTTGCCCCAAGCAGCACCACCAAGCCCCAGTCGCTCGCGGCTGCTGGCAACGGTGCTATTATTCAAGGGCGACCGGATGATATTGGTGTAGTGCAGGTTGGTAAACAAGCCGACTTTGCAACTGCTGCCAGTATGATTGGACAATACGAACGTCGATTGTTAGAAGCGTTCCTTGTTATGAACCCGCGTAATGCAGAACGCGTCACAGCTGAAGAGATTCGACTCACTCAACTCGAACTCGAATCCCAACTTGGCGGACTGTTCTCCCTTCTTACTGTAGAGTTCCTTGTACCATACCTTAACCGAAAGCTCCTGGTTCTACAACGAACTGGCGAGCTACCACGTTACCCCAAAGATATTGTTAACCCGACTATTGTTGCTGGTATTAACAGTCTTGGTCGTGGTCAGGATAGGGAATCGTTAACGATGTTCCTTGGTACAGTTGCTCAGACACTTGGACCTGAAGCATTGATGCAGTACGTTAACCCTGATGAAGCTATCAAACGTTTGGCAGCAGCACAAGGTATTGACGTTCTTAACCTCGTCAAGTCTATGGAGCAGCAACAGCAAGAACAGATGGCAGCTCAAGAACAGCAACAGCAACAGATGATGATGCAACAAGCTGGTCAAATTATGAAAGCTCCCGCACTAGATCCTAGTAAAAATGCCAACCTCCAACCGCCGCCCGAAGAGGCAGCCCCCGAAGAAGACGACCTCTCAGTCTGAGGTTAAACAAGAAGCTCCAAAAGAAGAGCCACCGTTTATCCGAAATGCTAAGGGTAAAATCACTTTCAATCGACGTATCAAAGCACCCCCATTGTAATGGCAAATACACTTCAATATGATGGTAGTCAACCTACCGAAGTTGTAGAATCACTATCTGCTGAAGAGAAAGACTCTCTAGCAATTGGTGAATCACTACAACAAGAACAACAAAACTTACTTGCTGGTAAGTATAAATCTGCTGAGGAGCTCGAACGGGGTTACCTGGAGCTTCAGAAGCGGATGGGTGAAGGACAACCTAACCAGCAAGCAACTTCTGATGTGAGTGACCAGCTTGCAAAAGCATATGAGTCCTATACTTCTGACAAAAATTTTGACGCAAGTGCGTTTGAGAATGTTTCCAAGGAAGACCTTATCAAAGCTTTCTTTGAAAACTCAGAAGAGGTTCCACAAGCAGAAGGTGGTGAAGGACCAGACTTGACACAAGAGCAAGTAGATGGTATGATGAACAGTGTAGGAGGTAAGGAGCAGTACCAACAGATTATGAATTGGGCTGTTCAAAACCTACCTAAATCTGACATCGAAGCCTTTGATGCAATCGTTGAGTCAGCTAATCCTTTCCAAATTAACATGGCTGTTGAAGCCATGGCAAAACGGTACACCGATGCTAACGGCCAAGAGGGTCAAACGATCCAAGGTCGTTCAGCTAAGATGACGGATTCGTACCGCAGTCAAGCAGAGATGATTCGTGATATGAATGATCCACGTTATGACACTGACCCAGCCTATCGTAACGATGTTATGACTAAGCTGGCAAATTCACCAAACCTACAATTCTAAAATTTAATGGCAGCTACTATCGCACTTACTCGTCCCAAGTCTATTTGGGACAAATATGTTGAGTGGGTTAGCAGCACTGAGAACCGGCTTTATGTAGGGCACTTCGGTGTCCTCATGATTCCTTGTCTACTGGCAGCAACCACTTGTTTTATCGTTGCATTCATTGCAGCACCTCCCGTTGACATCGACGGCATCCGTGAACCCGTTGCAGGGTCTCTACTCTATGGAAACAACATCATCTCAGGAGCAGTCGTACCTAGCTCCAACGCAATCGGACTACATTTCTACCCAATCTGGGACTCATTCTCACTCGACGAATGGCTATACAACGGTGGACCCTACCAGCTTGTTGTGTTCCACTTCCTTATCGGTGTCTTCGCTTACATGGGACGCGAATGGGAACTTAGTTACAGACTCGGAATGAGGCCCTGGATCTTTGTCGCATACTCCGCACCAGTGGCTGCTGCAACAGCTGTATTCCTTGTCTATCCTTTTGGACAAGGTAGTTTCTCTGACGGAATGCCGTTGGGAATCTCGGGTACCTTCAACTACATGCTGGTTTTCCAAGCAGAGCACAACATCCTTATGCACCCCTTCCACATGATGGGAGTGGCTGGTGTCTTTGGTGGTTCTCTGTTCTCTGCTATGCACGGTTCTCTTGTCACCAGTTCTCTGGTTCGTGAAACGACTGAGAATGTAAGTCAAAACCAAGGTTATAAGTTTGGACAAGAAGAAGAAACCTACAACATTGTCGCAGCTCATGGATACTTTGGCCGACTCATTTTTCAATATGCCAGCTTCAATAACTCTCGCAGTCTTCATTTCTTTCTGGCTGCTTGGCCTGTTATTGGCATTTGGTTTACTTCTTTGGGAGTAAGCACTATGGCCTTCAACCTGAATGGTTTTAACTTTAACCAATCTATTCAGGATTCACAAGGTCGCGTAATCAATACCTGGGCTGACATCTTAAATCGTCAAGGTCTGGGTATGGAAGTCATGCACGAACGTAATGCTCACAACTTTCCACTTGACTTGGCTGCTGCTGAGTCCACTCCTGTTGCACTTACCTCACCCGCTATCGGTTAATGAACGACACTCAAATCTGGCCCACTGAACCACGTATGTACATCGACGAAAACTCTGTTCCCCATAACGAGAAAGCCGAGCGCCTTAACGGGCGTTTGGCTATGCTCGGTGTCATTGCTGCGATTGGATCGTACGCAGTGACCGGTCAACTTATCCCAGGCATCTGGTGAGAAAAGAACACAAAAGTCCTAGCGGTGGTTTGACTGCCGCTGGGCGCCGCTACTTTAAAAGGAAAGAAGGAGCCAACCTAAAACCTCCTGCACCTAATCCTAAAACTAAAAAAGCAAAAGGACGTAAGCGTTCCTTCTGTGCTCGTATGAGTGGAGTGAAGGGACCGATGCGTAAGAATGGTAAACCTACCAGAAAGGCACTTGCACTTCGTAAATGGAAATGCTAGATGGCAAAATCAAAAGCCGCAAAAATTAAACGCTTGGAACAGATGAAGCCTGGCTTGTACAGGAACATCCACCTTGCCCGACTCAAGGGTAAGAAACCAAAGCGCCCCGGCCAGAAAGGTCGGCCCACCGCTGCTAACTTCAAAGCAGCTGCTCGCACTGCAAAAAGCTAATGCCTAAAGTTAACGGTAAAAAATTTCCCTACACTGCAGCGGGGATGAAAGCTGCAGCTAAAGCTAAAGGAACTAAGAAATCTAATTACAACAACAAAAAGAAATGAAAAACACCCTCCTTATTATCTCTACTCTCGCCTTTGCTGCTCCCGTTGCAGCTGGTCCTTATGTAAACGTTGAAGCAAAGCAGAAATGGTCTGGTGAAGATTACAAATCTGCCACTCTTGAAACACATCTGGGCTATGAGAACAAACTTGGTGACAGCGCTACTTGGTATATCCAAGGCGGTCCTCAAGTACGTTTCCCTGATAATGCTGAGCAAGTCGGTGCTACCTCTGGTAAAACCGGTATGAAGTTCAAAGTCACTAAGCGTCTCAGCGCATACGGTGAAGTCTCTGCTGCTACCAAAGAAGGTATGGAGCTAGAGGGCCTCGGCGTTGGTACTAAGGCTGGTCTTAAGTACAAATTTTAAGTAACGTACGTTCATCCAACATGGAAGATAACATCTACGAGCTACAATTTACAGTCACCTCTTTACGGATGCTTCACAAGGCTGTCACCTTTGCCCATAAAAACTGGCCAGGTGGAGAACCAGTGGAGCAGCAATACTACGAGTATTTAAAAGATAGTCTGCAACGTGTACTCTTAGAAGAGACTTACATGCTGGACGCATAACACTCACACCATGGAACGGGGGTGTGATACTTCACAACTGGAGATTAACATGCCTAATGTTGAACTGCAAGCTCGCGTTAAAGAGCAAGTGGCTGCTAGCAAGCAAGCCAAGCTGAAGTATCGCGGCGTTGCTTACTTACTCAAAAAACATTGATTGAATTTATTATAGCCATGCCTGAGCAACAAATGCAAATCCCACCAGAGATCGCACAACATCTTCAATATAAGAACATCCTTCAAGCCCATAGGTACTTGACATCGACGCAAGTTGTGCGTGATTCGGGAGGAGCAATCCCACGCCCACTCAGCTCAGAGATGGCTTCAGGTTTGTTAGGATCAATGATTGTCGAATCCGGCAGCGCAGACCTTTCTCAACTAGATGTAGTAGAGAGAGGATCTGGTGCTGGCCGTGGTGCATTACAGTATACCGGGTGGCGGCGTCAAGCATATGATGCTGCACGTGAACGTCACCTGAATGCAGGAGGTAACCCAAACGAACTCGCTTGGCAACTCCTCTATATGGCTCAAGAGTATGCTGGTTACCATGATGAATTTGGTAACGGCAATTCATTGTCTGGATTTACCAGAGCCTTTGAACAACCTGACCGTGCTATGACACCAGAGGATGCTTCCTTTATGTTGACACGTGATTACCTCAGGCCAGCTACTGGTTCTGAGCATTATGATCGACGGGCTACTGAAGCTCGTAGAGTCCAAGACTTTATTGATCAACAAAAATCAATTCGTCAACAGGAACAATCCTCTAATTTATTTAGTGGCGGAGATTTAATTTAATAGTTGGGAGGGCACCTCAGAGTCGGACCCTCCCTTCATTGGCATCAAGCCCGTACGCGGATACCTTGCTGCCGTCTAGACGGTGGGATAGACCACAATACAAATTGAATACTTCAAGCGCTTGAAGGTAAACGTAAACCTTCTCATTAACAATATCAATGGCTGATATGAATTTTGGGTCGTTTGGCGGTACCCATGATGGATCGCTGACGACTACGTACCCTGCTGGTGTACAAACTATTTCTGATAAGTACGCAACTTATCTGAAACTGTGTAGCGGTGAGCTGTTTAAAGCTTACCAGAACCAAACGATCGCACGCGACACTGTTATGCGTCGCACCCTGAAGAACGGCAAATCAATGCAGTTCATCTTCACGGGCGGTCTCGAAAGTTACTACCATGAGCCTGGTAAGCCCATCCTTGGTGCTACCACTGAAGGCGGTTCTACCTCCAACAAACTGGCCGTGGCAGAAAAGACGATCATCATGGATGACCTGCTGGTCGCTTCTACTTTCGTTTATGATCTTGACGAAGTTCTTGCTCATTATGGTTTGCGCGGAGAAATCGCACGCAAGCTTGGCTATGCTCTGGCCCATAAGTACGATGAGAACATCTTCCGTGCTATTGCTAAGGGTTCCCGCCAAGCTGGTAACGTTGCTGCTTCTACAGGCACCAATGTTAACTGCGGCACAGAGATTGAGATTGGCTTCGCTGCTCGCGCTGGTCAATCTACCCACGCTACTAAGTTGGTCGAAGGTTTCTTCCGCGCTGCTCAGCGTATGGATGAGACTAACGTGCCTGCTGACGGACGTGTGGCTGTTATGTCGCCATCCAGTTATTATCAATTGCTCCGCACCGTTGACAGCAATGACCTGATCAACCGTGATGAGATTGGTGATTCCCTGCAAAGCGGCAAAGGTGTGTACAGCATTGCTGGTATTCGTATTTTGAAAACCAACAACATGCCTAACACTTTTGATGCAGCAGTGAGCGGTGAGAACAACACCTATGGTGGTTCCTCCGGCGCAGATGCTGACAACCGTTCTCTGCAAGCTCTGATCTACAACCGCGATGCTGTGGGTGTGGTCGAAGCTATCGGTCCTGAAGTTCAAACCACTAACGGTGACGTGAGTGTCATGTATCAGGGTGACCTGATCGTGTCCCGTCTCGCTATGGGTTGCTCTGACCTGAACTGTGCTGGCGCTATCTCCCTGACTGCAGGTGGACGCACTGGTACTCAAGGTACTCCTGGTACTATCTCGGCTTCCTCCGAGCTTGCCGCACGTACCGGTTCTACTTCTCAAAACGAAGTTATCGACATCGCTTGATAATTTTTTTGTTTTACTCATTGGGAGTCTCCTTAACCGGGGGCTCCCTTTTTTTATATCTATACGACATGCCTAATCCTAATAAAGCAGTGTCCACCGAACTGGATGCAGTTAATCAAATACTAAGTGCTGTGGGACAGGCCCCTGTCACCACTTTGGATCTACAAAACCCAGAAGTGTATACAGTCTTGCAGACTCTAAGAGATGTAAGCAGAGAAGTACAATCAGAAGGGTGGTACTTCAATACAGAACATGATGTAGAATTTACACCCAACAGCTCTGAAGAGATTCCTGTTGCAGATGATATTCTACAGATTGATGCTAACAGAGAAGCCCATCTAGATAACTTTGCTATTATTGTAAAAGATGGTAAACTCTATGACAAGTACCACCACAAGCACGACAATAGAGATGCCTTTAAATTTCCGGCAACAATCCTTGGTACTGGCGATCACCTCCACTGTGATGTTGTCTATTTTTACCAGTTTAATAATTTACCATACGCTTTCCAAGCACACGTCATTGCTAAATCTGCCCGTAAAGTCGCAACTAAATTGGTTGGTAACTCCGATCTAATTAGGATACTTGCGATTGACGAGGAGCAAACCAAAGCTGCTTTGATGGAATATGAAACCCGCCAGGGTGACTATTCTATGTTTGGTTGGAATGATAATGGAAATTACTACAGCAGCTACCAACCGTTTAAAGCACTTGCACGATGACGACATTAACCCAGAAGATACCGAACCTGTTGCGTGGCATTAGCCAGCAACCTGATGTTAAAAAATTTCCCGGAGAAGTACGTGACTGCGTGAACGCATTTCCCGAGTATGCTCTGGGTTTGATGAAACGCCCTGGAGCAAAGCTAGAAGCCCCTCTAAGGCGTGCTGCTACCCCAGGTGGTAGTCTGGCCGTACCGGCTGGTCAAAGCGCCGTAACGAGGTACTACGGAGCCACAGAGAAGTGGTTTAATATTAACATTGATGGTGTACCATACGTTGGACAGATCAATGATTTTTCTTACTCTAATAATGCTGCCACTGATAAACATTGGTTGAGCATTAACATGTGGTTTAAAGACAGCGGTGTTCCACGTGCTGTCAACTTAGACA
>ERZ802830.2794-NODE-2794-length-15424-cov-9.01308_pt1 | contig 15424 bp, 13 predicted proteins | sample MGYA00345654_ERZ802830 | MGnify/ENA primary metagenome ERZ802830 (study PRJEB30503, sample SAMEA104212375) | marine metagenome | biome: Westerlies Biome; feature: [SRF] surface water layer (ENVO:00010504) within the epipelagic zone...; material: water... | reverse complement strand
AAAATTAGGTGTAAATAAGCAAATATAAATTATTATTAAGGTCTAAAAAAGAAATGAACAACTATATAAAATTGATTGGAGCCACACTTATAGGGGCCGGTTTAGCTAGTGTTTTTTTATATTTATTTTTTTCTGAAATAACAGAGCCCTCACTTACTAAAACTGAAGATTTAAATTACTCTTACAACGCGGCTATAAAGAAAGCATCTCCTGCTGTTGTAAATATATACAGTGAACAGATTATTAGTAAAAGGAGTCGGTACACTCAAAAGCTTAATTCTATATTCGGCTCTAATGAGCAAATTAAAACAAGTTTAGGGTCAGGAGTTATCTTAAGTTCAGACGGCTATATACTCACAAATCAGCATGTAGTTGGTGAAAAATTTATAAGAGTTATTGTTGAGCTCAGTGATGGAAGAAAATTCATTGCTCAGCTGGTCGGTATAGATAAAGGTACTGATCTGGCTGTCCTTAAAATACAAGATTCCGAAGTATCATTTCCTTCTATTGAGATAGAAGACTCTGACAGTGTAAACGTGGGAGATATTGTTCTGGCCATAGGGAACCCTTATGGCCTGGGCCAATCCGTAAGCATGGGGATAATAAGTGCTAGTGGAAGAGAATTTGATAACCCTTATTCAAACTATATTCAAACAGACGCGTCTATTAATCGAGGAAACTCAGGTGGAGCTTTAATCGATACCAATGGAAGGCTAATTGGTATTAACACATTAATAAGATCTTCAACTGGAGGTTCAGAAGGTATTGGGCTAGCAATTCCCTCTACATCTGCCCTGGAGATAGTAAGTGATTTAATACAATATGGTGAAGTAAGGCGTGGATGGCTGGGTTTTAGTATAGATAGACAGAGTTTATTGCTCAATGGCCAAATAGTTATTGATCAAGTTGCGAAAAATGGACCAGCTGCGAAAGGAGGACTCCTAAAAAATGATATTTTAATCTCTATTGATAACAATAAAGCTTCATATGAAAATCTTTATAAAACTTTTGCTAGATCCAAGCCTGGTGACGACATTTTTTTAGAAATTGAAAGAAACAATCAAATATTAGAACTTGCTTTTACGACTGAAAGAATAAATTAATTTTTTAATCTTTTTTCAGCTGCTATGGCATGAGCAGAAAGTCCCTCTGCCCTAGCTATAATTGAAGTGTGGTCTATATATTCTTTAAATCTATCTGGATTATTTGCCTTATCTAAAGACACATAACTATAACTTACTAAAAAATCTTCTACTGATAACGGGGAACTAAATCTAGATGAGGTGCTTGTTGGCAGTATATGACTTGGACCTAAGACATAGTCAGAAAAGGAATTAGCAGAATTCATACCTTTTAAAATCAACCCAGCAATTAAATTCTTCTCTTCCGAGTTTTCATTATGGTCATAGGCAAGATGTAAATGTTCGGGAGCCAGACGGTTTATAATATTAGAAGAATCTTGTAATGAATTAATCGCAATAATAATTCCATTTTTTTCTAATGACTCTTTTATAATTTCTTTTCTTTCTAGTTGATGAATTTCATTATTAATAATTTCTTTAACTTCTGAGATGGTTTTCATACAAGAGGAAACTAGGATTGAAGAGGCATCAACATCATGCTCAGCCTGAGCCATTAAATCCCAAGCAACTATCTCTGAATCAGAACTTTCATCAGCGAGAACTACGATTTCTGACGGCCCGGCAATAGAATCAATACCAACCTCACCATATAACTGTCTCTTAGCTTCTGCCACATATATGTTTCCCGGTCCTATTATCTTATCAACCTTTGGGACTTGTTCTGTTCCAAGAGCAAATGCGGCTATTGCCTGAGCACCGCCCATCTTATAAATCTTATCAATTCCAGCAATAACAGCAGCAGCTATTGTGAGATCATTTATTTCCCCATTAACAGAAGGTGTTGTTAAGTATATTTCCTTGACTCCTGCTGCTTGAGCTGGCGCAGCTGCCATCAACACCGTTGAAGGGTAAGAAGCTTTTCCACCTGGGATATACATTGCTATTGACCTAACTGGTCGAAATTTTCTAGTTATTTCTCGATCGATGGAACTTAAATTCAAATTCTTGTAACAATCTGACTGATAGGCAAAAATATTGTTATAAGAGTATTCTAATGATCTTAATAAATCTTTATCAATCCTTGCCAAGCTTGCCTGGATCTCTCTTTCAGTCAGTAAAAAATTTTCAACATCATGATTATCATATCTAAAAGTAAGACTTCTTAGAGACTCGTCACCATTTTTTCTAATTGATAAAATAATATCTCTTACAGAGTCAACTAAGTCATCATCAATCGAGTTCTTTTGACTTAAAAAAGATGAGAATTCTTCTTCAAACCCAGTCTTTTTTGTATCTAATTCATTAAAGACAATCATTTTGAAAGAGCCTCTTTAATTTCATTTATTAATTTAGATTGTGTTTTAAGAGAAGCTTTATTTGCGATCAGTCGAGTTGATATATCTGAAATAAATTTTATTTCTTCAAGTCCATTTTCTTTTAAAGTCTTACCAGTATCAACTAAGTCAATGATTGCATCCGATAATCCAAGTATAGGCGCTATTTCTTGTGCTCCATGAAGATAAATAATTTCAGCTTGAATTCCTATAGATTCCATGAACTTAGTCGCTGCTTTGGGGTATTTTGTGGCTATTTTTAACTTACTTGAACCCAGTAAAAGATTTTCGTTACCTGCTAGAGATAATCGGCACTTACCTATTCCTAAATCAGCTAACTCCACAAACTCCTCTTCTTCCTTTTCTTTCAAAATATCTTTTCCAACAACTCCTAAATGAGCTGCACCCGAAGTTATATAAGTAGGAACATCCCAACCTCTTATAACCAAGATTTTTACTTCTGGTCTATTTGTATCAAGAAGCATTTTTCTTGAATTTTGCGGATCGTCTTTCAAGGCAAACTCCGTATCTTGCAATACAGGTATAAAATCATCAAAAACCCTACCTTTTGGCAAGGCCAACACAAATGGTTTATCCTTTACTTTCATATCATCTAAGAAATTCTTTCGATATCAGCTCCAAGCATCTTTAACTTTTCTTCAATTCTTTCATAGCCTCTATCAATATGATAAATCCGATCAATTACGGTAGAGCCTTCTGCTACCAGTCCCGCTAGAACAAGGCTGGCAGAGGCTCTTAAGTCAGTTGCCATCACAGGAGCTCCTTTAAGTTTTTCAATACCTTCAATAACGGCAGTATTACCTTTTAGTGTAATATTTCCTCCCATTCGAGCAATTTCTTGAACATGCATAAACCTATTTTCAAAAACAGTTTCAGTAACTGTAGAGTTGCCTTCTGCTATAGAATTTAAAGAAACAAATTGTGCTTGCATGTCTGTTGGAAAAGAAGGATATGGACCTGTTGTTAAACTAACAGCGTTTGGTTTTCTTTTCTTCATGGAGATTTCTACCGAATTATCTTCTAAAGTAAACAAAGCTCCTGCTGATTCTAATTTAGTAATCACTGAAGAAAGGTATTCAGGCTTTGCTTGCTTAATTTTAACCTTGCCTCCTGCCATTGCTACAGCTGTGAGATAAGTTCCTACCTCTACTCTATCTGGCATAACTGAGAAAGTAGTTCCGTTTAGTCTGTCTACTCCATTTACTGTAATAACATCAGACCCTGCACCTTCTATCTGAGCTCCCATGCCAATTAAACAATTTGCAAGATCGATGACTTCAGGTTCTCTGGCTGCATTTTCAATAACTGTAGTTCCTTCTGCCAAGCAGGCTGCCATAATTACATTTTCTGTACCCGTGACACTTACAGGTTCAAACATAATCTTTGCACCCTTCAATCTACCGTCTACACTAGCGACTATATTTCCATCTTCTATGTTTACATCTGCCCCCATTGCTCTCATTGCATCGATGTGTAGATTTACTGGGCGACTTCCAATTGCACATCCTCCTGGTAAAGCAACTATAGCTTTCTGAAATTTTGCCAGTAATGGGCCTAAAACTAAAATCGAGGCCCTCATGGTCTTTACCAGCTCGTATCGAGCATTGAGGTTATCGATGCTAGAAGTATCAACTTGAACTTCCATATCATCACTTAGCATTACATCCACACCCATAGAACCTAAAAGCTCTAGCATAGTGGTGACATCATTTAAATGAGGCAAATTTCCAACTTTTAAGGGAGTATCGGCTAATAATGAAGCTGCTAAAATTGGAAGAGCAGAATTTTTGGACCCTGATGCATAGATCTCTCCACGAAGCTCACAACCTCCTTTGATAAGTAATTTATCCATTATCTAGACTGAAGCAATCCATTGATCTATAACTAGATTAATATTTTCTTCATTTTTTTCCATTAAGGAATAAAACTGACTTCGGAAGGTCTTACCCAGATTTATGCCATTCACAACTATGTTGATAATTTTCCATTTCCCCTCTTTGTCTAAGTACATGCTGTATGTTCCAGGATAGATACTTGAAGAAGTTATGATCTCTATTTTTACTTTAGCCTTATTCTTGGATTTTGAAGTACTTTCAGGAGGCAGAACTACGATCTTTTCGTCTTTAAATTCGACTAGAGTACCTGAATAAGTATCTAGTAAACTTGCCTTAAAGGCCTCTGCGAAAGCAATCCTTTGTGTATTTGTTGATTTCTTATAATGTTTACCCATTACGTTTCGAGCAATCCTATTGAAGTCAACTATCGGACTAAAAGCTTCACTAATCTCTTTTGTAAATTTATCAGGATCTTCGATGTATAAAGCATTCTTAGTTTGAATTATTTGAATGATATCGTCATGAACCTTAGCCGCATAGTCATGTGCAGAGATTTCATTTGCAAAGCTATAGAGCGGATAAATAGTTAAAAATACTAATAAACTAATGTTTCTTAAAAGTGTTTTCATAATTGATAAATATGAATTGGATTCTTTTACCTTTATTATATCATCTGGATTAGTTCTCCTTGAGAACTTAGAATAAATTTATGATATTAGCCTTTTCTGCCATAACTTTTGGAATTGCCTTAATGTGGACAAGTGCTGAAAAGCTTGAGAAATATTCTGTCCTAAGCGCAAAACAATTTGGCCTATCTCCTTTCTTCATAGGATCAACAGTAATTGCTTTTGGAACTTCAGCTCCTGAAATGTTAACTACTTTTTTCGTTTCAATGGAAAACAAAGGGACTATGGTCATAGGAAATGTAATTGGTTCAAATGTAGCAAACCTATCTCTAGTTTTTGGTTCTATGTTGCTAATTCTTGCCTATAAAAAACTTAATATCAGTCAAGATAAGTCAATACTCATAAATTTAATAATACTATTAATATCAAGCCTTTTGGTTTGGTTTTTGATCGCCACTAATCCTTTTAGCATCTACACATCAGTAATACTTCTTTGCTGTTTGATTTCAGTAATATCTTTTTGGTACAAAAATAGTAATGCCGAAGAGATAGATAGTTTTGCAGAAGTTGAAGAAAATGTTTTTTTTAAGCTTCTGCTCTCTTTAATTGTACTTGTCTTTGCAGCTTGGCTAATAACTCATGGTGCTAATCTAATTTTAGATCAATATAACTTGGGGCAACTATTTATTGGCTATACAGTTTTGGCAATTGGAACTAGCTTGCCTGAAATTGCTGCATCAGTTTCTTTAGCACTAAAAGGAAGGTATGAAGCTGTATCGGGTACTTTGATTGGCTCAAACATATTTAATGGTTTATGTGTACTAGCCATACCCGGTCTTTTCATGAGGCCTGAAATGTCCTACGGCTGGAGTTATTCTGAATGGTCTCCTCTTTTAATTTTACTCTTCTTAGTCACATTATTATTCGCATTTTATATTTTTATGCTTTCAAAAAAAGAACAGAAGGCTGGCTTTTTCTTAAGCTTTGTATTTCTAAGTTCATATTTCTTTTCATTGTATTATGCCTTCTAACTTAAACTAAAAATAATATGAATCATCTTAAGTCAGCTAAAAAAACAATTAAAATTGAAGCAAAAGGATTAGAAATCTTAGCTAAGTCTTTAGGCAAGGACTTCAATACATTATGTGACAAACTTCTTAATACTAAAGGTAAGATTATTACTTTAGGAATTGGTAAATCTGGTCATATTGCAAAGAAGGTTTCTGCAACCTTATCTAGCACAGGTTCACCTTCGGCATTTGTAAATGCAGGAGAAGCTTTGCATGGAGATGCTGGATCGATAGGCAGAAATGATAAAGTGTTGATTTTCTCTCATTCGGGTCAAAGCGAAGAAGTGATAGCACTCCTGCCCTATTTGAAATCTATTGGGTGTGATTTTTTTTCTATTACAGGTTCAAAAAATTCAACAATTGCCAAAAACTCTTTCCTATCACTGGATACAGGTATAGCGGATGAAGCATGTCCTTTAGATTTGGCTCCAACAACAAGTACAACAGCCGCTTTAGCACTAGGAGATGCAATAGCAGTAGCCCTACTAGAGGCTAAGAATTTTAGTAGAGAAGATTTTGCAAAATCTCATCCTGGAGGAAAATTAGGAAAAAGGCTTATTACAAAAGTTAATGATCTCATGACTAAAGGAAAAGACTTACCTAAAGTTTCCCCAAAAACAACATTATCAAAAACATTGATTGAAGTAAGCAAAAAAGGCTTGGGTGTTGCATTAGTTATAGAAGAAGGGAATCTTAAAGGTATTTTTACTGACGGAGATCTCAGAAGAGCTCTAAACTCAGTGAAAGATCCTCTAGAAAGTCCTATATCTAAATTTATGTCTGAGAAAATAAAAATCATACCTAATGACAGTTTGGCTATAGAAGCTTTAGAGATAATGCAGGAGCATAAAATTTATTCTTTGGCAGTTGTTAACAGTAAACAAGTTCCTGAGGGAATTATAAGAATGCATGACCTTGTAGAAGCAGGCTTAGTATAGGAATGAAAACACTCATACTGTCTTTTATATTTTTTTTAAACTTCATACTGTACGCATCAGATAATAATAAAATAGAATTTATTGAAGAATTAAAGATAGAACTTGATAGCCCGTCCTTTTCAATTAGCCAGAAAAATCTAAAAATATATATGACTGGGGATAAGATGAACATGTATCAACAAGGTGTCTTCGAGCTAAGTAATGTATCAACTGAATTGGAGTCGAAATCTAAGAAATCTAGAATTTCCTCAAATTTTGCCCTCTATGATCAAAATGAAGAAATAATAGATTTCAAAAAATCTGTAGATTTCAATTTTATAACAAACAAAAATTCAGCATATTTAAGGACTGAAAGCCTTAAAATTAACCTAGTCAATAAAATTATAGAGAGTGACACAGAAACCGATCTATATCTTGATCAATCTCATATAGCATCTCAAGGCTTCCAGTACAGTTTTAACGAAGATCTTGAACCGTATCTTGAATTTATCAAAGGCGAGTTTAAAGATAAAAAAGATACTGAAAATAATGGAACTGCAGATAGCCTTAAATTGTTAGATAACAATAGAATTCTTCTAGAGGGTAATGCTTTATTTAATCAAAAGGGTTTAAGAATAGAGGCTGATTCAATTTATTATGATTACTTGGAAAGAAAGATAATTAAGTCAATTAATGCCAAGGTGAGTGCCACTTAACCATGCTCTTAAAAGTAAAAAATCTATATAAAACTTATGAAGATAAGGTGGCAGTAAAAGATATTTCTTTTGAAATGAACAGCGGAGAAACTCTGGGCATTCTCGGCCCAAATGGAGCAGGTAAAACCACTCTTTTTTATATGATTGCTGGACTAGTTAAATCTGAAAGGGGGGGAATTCAATTAGGAGAAAAAAAGATAGATGATCAGAATATTTCTCAACGGACATCTTTGGGCCTTGCTTACCTTCCTCAAGAATCTTCTGTTTTCAAAGGCTTAACAGTAGAAGAAAATATACTTTCAGCGCTTGAACAAAGAAGTGATATCCACAAGAAAGATAGGAAAGAAGTCTTAGAATCTCTTTTAAAAGAATTTAATTTACTGGAATTCTCTAAAACTATAGGTGTAAAACTATCAGGTGGAGAACGAAGAAGGACTGAGATCGCAAGATCTCTAGCAACTAATCCCAAATTTGTACTTTTGGACGAACCTTTTGCGGGAATTGATCCCATAGCAGTATCTGATTTAAAAGATACTATTTACAGACTAAATGATAAAAATATAGGAGTTCTTATAAGTGATCATAATGTTAGAGATACTATGAATATCTGCAACAAAGTTCTCATTGTTAACAAAGGAGAAATAATTGCCAATGGTAAACCATCAGATATTGTGCAGGATCCCATTGTAAAAAAAGTTTATCTTGGAGAAGATTTTTAGAGCTGAAGTGAAACAAGGTCTCAAACAAAAACAAAAACTTTCCTTAAACCTAACTGCAAACTTAGGTGAGCAGATCAAGTTATTATCATTGAGTGGATTTGAAATCAGCTCCCAGCTTAATGACTTGATTAAAGATTTCTTTTTGGAAGACGAAGATAAGAAAGTATCTTACTTTCAAGATGAATTAAAAGTAGATCAGTATAAGAGTGTTCTATCTGCGGATAATTACTCGAACATAGAAAAATTACAAAATGATGAAATAGATCTTAAGGAAAATCTTCTCAATCAATTTGAACTCTTACCACTTAATGATATTGAATTTCTTATAGGTCAAGTTTTAATAGATTCAATTGAAGAAAATGGTAGGTTAGATCCTGAGCTTGAATTCGATGATATAAAGAGAATAGTGTATGAAGATTTCAACATAATAATTCAAGATCAAATAATAGAAAAAATCTTAGATCGTATTCAGAATTTAGATCCTCCTGGCTGTGCTTTCAGAAATATTAGAGAATCGCTTGATGTTCAAATAAAACATTTAGATATAAATAAAGAAACTAAGGCATTACTAGAAACTAAACTTGATAAAATTATCGAGAATAAGATTAATTTAAAGGAAATACCTCAAGCCCTAAAAGCTAATCTATTGAAACTATCTTTAAATCCAGGAGGTAGCTTTGGTTCTCATACTGAGTTTTATACACGACCTGATCTTGTAGCAATAAAGACTAAAGATTCTTGGAACGTATCCTTAAATGACAATTTTATGTCGCAGGATCTAATAGAGAGAATAAAGAACAAGGTTGAGAAGTCGAAAGATAAAAATAAACATGAAGCAAAATCGTTCTTAAAAGGTCTTGAAAGAAGGCAACAAACTCTTTATTTGGTTGCTGAAGTAATAGTAAATATACAATCTGATTTTTTAAATGGTTCTTCTAAGAAAAAAGCGCTATCTAATAAAGAAATTGCCGAGCTACTTAATATAAGCCCCTCCACAGTATCAAGAATAGTTAGAAATAAATATATTCAACTTCCCAATGAACTAACAACGCTAAAGAGTTTATTAAAAAAAAGAGTAAACAAACAAAATCAATCTATAAATATAACCTCCGAAGACCTAAAACTATTTATTGACGAAATAGTTACATCCGAAAATAAAAAAAGCCCGTTAAGTGATGAAAATATAAAAAAAGTTCTAGAAGAAAAGCTTGAGATAAATATTGCCAGAAGGACAATTTCAAAATATAGATTAGAACTAAACATTCCATCCACTAGAAAAAGGAAAAGCATTTAATCTAGGAACTAAACTAAGTAAAATTTAATTCTCAAACCAACCTTCAAAATCAGTTCTCGGTTCTTTCAAAGTGCCTTTTATAAACCATTTTCCTGAACTAAGCTGATCTAAGTTTCTCTGAAATGCCTTACCAGCAATGTAAACTACTCCAGCGGTTACCGGACCTCCAAGAATAAGAGCATATGCAGGAAGATACTCCTTTAATGGTAAGGTCATTACCACCTCAAGATCTATTTCATCTAAGCTACCCTTATCTCCTTTCCTTACTTCGCCATTCCACTTAAACTCACTAGAGCCACTTTTAAAAGTTAAAGGGTCTTTAATAATTATGTTATTTTTTGTTAGTTTTAAAGAACCTTTAACTGAGTCTGCCCCAAAACCTGATTTATATAATTTCCGAAAATCTAGATTAGTAACCTTCTCAAAAGAGTCTGTTACGTTAAATATGTTAATCAATCTAAGTAGGTTATTGGGTGTTTGGATATCTTCACGATCTTGAATTAGTAAACCCTTTATATCTAATTCAATCAAACCGTATACCTCGGTAGGATCGAAATTCCATGGAAGAGAATTCCATGTTACATCTGTTTCCATATTAAATATGTCCATCTCGAAATTAGTTTCTACTCCGATTTGCTTGAAAGCTTTTTCAGGTGAGCCTGAGTATACCTTGGTAATAAGGTCAGTTTTCCACCCGAGACCTTCTTTAGATATAGTCAGAGATGAAACTTCATCCTTGTTTGCTTTCACGCCCCACTTATTATATTTACCTGATAAATTTGAAAGAGTCAGGACATCTTTACCCGGAATTAGGTCAAAACTCCAATCACCATAATTTTCGGAGTTAAGGATAATCTTTTTAGCATCAAATCTTATCTTGGTATTAAGATTATTGTAGATTGATAGAAAAGAACTAGATGAATTATCGCCAGACAGTTCTAAATCAATAAAATCAAAATAAAAAAGTGGAATCTCATTTGGTAATTTAGGAAAAGAGAATATACCCTTGAAATTCCTGTTTGATAGCTCAAAAGCATTGTATTCATCCGATCTAATAGATCTAATATCTACTCCGTCAAAATAGGTATCAGACAATAATAACCTACCAATTTTTAAATTTTTTATAGTTAAATCTACTTCTTGCCTGCCTTGATTCAGGTTAAGTAATTCTAAAATTTTAAAATCAAATTCTTCAAAACTTCCAATCAAAGATAAAACACCTTCTTCAATTGAAATACTTTGTTTTTCCTTACCGGCTATTAGAAAACCCTGCTCAAGGGAAGAGGATAAATCCAATTTGCCTCTCAAGATATTGCCGAATGTAAAGTTTATTCTTGAAACTGGTTTGTTCAATGCAGGAGAGTAGATTAAGTCCAATCCAATTTCTTGCCGTTTAGTCTTATAAAATGGCTTTGGTATATCTATCCTGACTCCATTTAAGTTTGATGAGAATAATATTCGCGGTTTGGGTACCTTTGTTCCTCTCAGATATGAAGGGACTTCTAACTTTATTTCAGCTAAAGAGTTACCTGTTATATTCGTACTTAAAGATTTTGGAAATAATTTTTTAAAATTAATAATCTCATTTACAGAAAAAATAGAAATAGAAGGTCTTGTTTCTGAAGCTTTTTTATCCAGATCAAAAACTAAAGGTATATCATTAAGCTTAAGAGATATGAAGCCATCCTTTATTCCTAAACTACTATCATAGCTAACTGAAGAGAAGATATTTTCAAATGAATACTCGAATTGATCGAAGTTCAAACTAGCCTGCCTTACCTCTGATTCAATGAAAAGGTTTGATTCTTTATCCAATAAAGAATTTATGCTTTTCCAAGGTGACCTATAACGGAATTTCGTTTGGTGTGTACCTGTTATATCATTTAGATCAGGATCCTCATTATTAATTAATCTTATTAAACTAGAAAATGGACCTTCAACATCTCCTTCAACTTCAAACGTATAATTTTTATCATTAGAGATAGATAAATTTGTCTTTAGTTTAGAACCATAAAAATTACCTTCCTCCACTGTTCCTTCAAATAAAAAATCCTGCATACTAAAATCAATTTCAATATTGTTTAAATCAAACCCATAAATATTTGCACATAAATCATCAGAACTACCTATTAATGAGAAAGAAGCAGAAGAAAATTCATATTTTCTATCTATGGGTAATCTCAATAAAAGCATCGGATTATTTACACTCCCACATGTAATTAAATCCTCAAGATAGGTTTTAGTTGAATTTAAATAAGAAGTATTAGGAAAGAGCGAGAAAGCAACTTCTTTTGAGATTTTCTTAGAGCTCAATAATAAAGAAATATGCCCTAAACTATTTTGTGGGCTTGAATCGAAGGAAAAAGAGCCTACAAGAATCTCATTATTAAATATGAAAGAGACTGGAGAAGAAAATACTTTGGTAACTCCCTCAGTCGAAGCAAATGAAACTTGAGACCGAAAATCATATAAGTCTAAGATTGAGTCGAATAGATTCTTTGAATCTAATGTTACAAAAGGAGAATCGAAATTTATATAGAAATTATTAGATTGATAACTAAAATCTCCTTGTAAGCCCTTAATATCAAATGATTTATTTTCTATATCTATATTGTTGAAAGATCCTCTAATGAAATTATCTGGGGTATATGGCTTTATAGTTATTTTATTAACGATACCCTTTAAACTGTTTACTCCTAATTTTTTGAAACTAGATAGTTGAGTTAACGAGCTAAAGTTTTCAATATCTACCTTCGGTATATTAATTTCTAGCTTTTGTTTATTAAGGTTAAGTAAAAAATCTGGTAATACTAGATCTTTATCTAGATTTAAATATGAACCTACCTGTATTATCTTTTGCTCTGAATCTACTAGCTTAAAACTTGCTGATATAGAACTCACATCAAAAATCTCTTTTTCTAACGAAAAGTCTAGATTTCCATATAAATCAATGAGTTTATTATTGAATAATGAAAATCTTGAATCAGTCGTGAAAATAAGATTTTGTTCGCATTTTGAACAAAAATTCTTTGTTAGTACTCTATCTAACCTAAAGTTAGTTGAGGTAATATGGCCGTTAATTAGATTTCCATTTGAGTTTACCGAAGAGATCAAATGTATTTGAAATCTTCCGTTAATTCCATCTTTTCCAATGAGCTTGAAATATGGAGATTTTGAAGATAATGAACTTTCTAAGCTGCCACTAAAGAGTTCTGTGGAATAACTATCCAGGACTTTAAATTGTTTAAAGTTAATCGAACCAAAGAAGGAATTTAATAAATACAGATAGTTAATCTCTGTATCTGTTTCGGTAGCATTTTCGTAAAGAAATGTAGTTTTATTTGCTTCAATTTTAGAGATGAGTGCATTGGAAAAAGGATACAAGAGAGAGAAATTAATCTTAATATCTTTTAAAATTAAGTACTCTTTATCAGATCTTAAAATAAATTTTTCAAGGTGTAGAAAGGGTTTACTTGGGTGCCATCTTGAATCTTGAAACTTTATATCTACATTGTCCACAAAGATCAGATTAGTTAGAAAAGTAAATGATTTTTGGTTTGTCAGCGCTATAGAAAAAATCAATACGATTGCAAGATAAATTGCGGATACAAGTAACAAGAGATTAGTTATCTTCTTCATTGATAAATCAATATCTTATTTGTTTTCGTCGATATCCTCTTAGAATAAAAAATACTAGAGGCCAAACAAAAGCTGAGCTTAGTGCAAAAATAAACGAAGTTAACATGTAACTAGAATCTATTAAGCTGTCTTTTTGAAGACTATATAAATCGAATGCAAAAACTTGTTTAAATACAAAAAATAGAAAAAATAATATTGTTGCTTGTTGCCAGATAGGTGAGACTCTGAATTGATAAAAAAATCTTTGACAAATATAGGTTATCAAAACAAACATAACAGCGTGCAATCCTAAGACCGTTCCAGTTGAAAGATCTAAGACCACTCCAAAAAATAATGCTTCAAAAATTCCCACTTTATCCGGTAAAGCCATATTCCAATAGATCAAAAAAAGTAGGGTGAAAAGTGGCTTCCAACTTATTACGGAATCAGGCAGTAAGAAGAGATCAAATGAAATGGCCACTATGAGCGATAAATAAATCCAAACTTTATTTTTTCGGGAATTACGCATCGTTATATATTAAGAAAAAATTCTTGTTACTTGGAGATTGAGAAAACTCAACTTTAACTTCTAAAAATTCACTATCTATTGGATTATTTATTGAAATAATCCTGCCGACTATTGCACCTTTTGGAAATATTTCTGCTAATCCTGAAGTGTATAAAGTCTCGCCTTCTTTAAATGAAGCAGTTTTCTTAACATATTGCAGTTCACCATACCTACCTAGACCATTTCCCTTGAGTGTGCCCTGTAATTGAGATGTTTCTGAAACAACAGGAACTATTGATCTCACGTCTTGAACTAGCATAACTTCAGCATTGCCATAACCAATCCCTTTTATTCTGCCCACTAAACCTGTCTCAGCAAGGACAGGATCATTTTTCTGTATATTACTTTGAGTTGAAATTTTTAATACTAAAGATGGTTGAAAGATATTAGGAGAAAGAGAATATTTCTCTGCTATTAGATAGTTATCTTTTGAAAATTTAGCTGAGTCCCATAAGGAGTTAAGTTCCGTATTGTCCGAAGACATATTTTCAATGTATTGAGTAATTGTTTTGAGTTTAATTAACTCATCTTCTAGAGACATGACCCTATTGGAAAGTTCTTCTCTTGAAGAGAAAAAATCAACTATTGAATCACTCACCTGAAATGGGAGTTCTACTAATAAATATAATGGCTTTAACAGGTCGTGACTATATGATCTAAAGTGCTTTGAGGTTTCATACCTAATATCAGAAAGTATAAGCACTAAACAAAATACAATAGCCAGTACAACCCTTCCAGGCTTCATAGCTGGTATCGCAAAGATAGCTTCACTGCTAATATTAGAAACTTTGTGTTCTCTTCTCAGCATAAGTAAATGATACTCAGAGAGGGTAAAGAAAGATATCTTTAAGTGTTATTCTGTAGACAGAAGGTCGATATCGTATTTATCCATTATCTCAAGAGCACTACCGCCCCCTTTTGCAACACAAGTTAATGGATCTTCAGCAACAATTACTGGCAAACCGGTCTGACTAGAGATCAGGATATCTAAATCTCTTAACATAGCTCCTCCTCCAGTTAGTACTATACCTCTTTCACTGATATCAGCACTCAGTTCAGGAGGTGAGGCCTCTAAAGCTGTCCTTATAGCCTGAATAATTGCCGATAATGGCTCTAACATTGCATCATAAGCTTGTTTGCTATTCATGGTAAAGGTTATAGGAATACCTTCAGCTAAATTCCTTCCTCTCACTTCCATCTCGATAACTTCTGAGTCAGGAGACGCTGTACCAATGACATGCTTGACCTTCTCAGCTGTAGCATCCCCTAGTAAAACACCTTGATTTCTTCTTACATAAGAAATAATGGATTCATCTAATTTATCCCCTCCAACCTTCAATGAGTGCGCATAGACAACACCATTAAGTGCAAGAATAGCTACCTCTGTTGTTCCTCCTCCGATATCCACAACCATAGAACCACTTGCCTCTTCGACTGGCAATCCTGCACCTATCGCAGCTGCCATGGGTTCTTCTATGAGTCTTACCTCTCTTGCACCGGCTTTAAGGACGGATTCTCTTATTGCCCTCCTCTCCACTTGAGTTGATTCACAAGGTACACAGACTAAAATTCTTGGGCTTGGTCTTACAAAACTATCTTCATGAACTCTTTGAACAAAATGTTT
>ERZ802830.2792-NODE-2792-length-15435-cov-8.82211_pt1 | contig 15435 bp, 9 predicted proteins | sample MGYA00345654_ERZ802830 | MGnify/ENA primary metagenome ERZ802830 (study PRJEB30503, sample SAMEA104212375) | marine metagenome | biome: Westerlies Biome; feature: [SRF] surface water layer (ENVO:00010504) within the epipelagic zone...; material: water... | reverse complement strand
AGATTTTATTCAAGAATCAGTTTTTGGTGAAAAAATTGATGACCCTTATCGATGGCTTGAAGATTTCTCAAGCGTAGAAGCTCTAGCGTGGGTAAAAAAACAGAATGAGTTAACTGATTCTCTGATTGCCAATAACTATCAAAAGAAAATAAAAGCAGATCTAGAGGATGTGTGGATTACTTCTGATATCAGCATACCTATTAGAAGAGGGAATAAAACATTTTATTATTTAGATGATGGCATTCAACAGCAATCCATCTTTATGATGAAGCAATGTGATAATTGCCAGCCAAAGATTCTCATAGATCCTAATAAATTCTCTGAAGATGGCACAGTTTCTTTATCGGATATTAGCGTAAGTCCTAATGGCGAGTATCTTGCGTATTCAATATCTGATGGCGGTTCGGATTGGAGAACTTGGAAAGTACTTGAAATTGATACAGAAAAAACTACAGATGACTTGATTGAGTGGTCTAAATTCTCTTATGCTACCTGGGAGTCCGATAGTTCAGGTTTTTATTATCAAAAATACAATAAACCTGAGGAGGCATTATCAGATATCAATAGAAGCCCACAGTTATTTTTTCATAAACTAGGCGATAAACAAGAAGACGATGTACTTATATATGAGGATAGACAAAATCCAGATTATTCATGGTCTATCAGTGTCCCTGAAAAAGGTTCATATAGAATCTTATCTATAGGGGAAGGTACTGATGAAAGAAATTTCTTATCGATCAGTTTAGATAAAGATCTAAATTTCATACCGCTTATCGATGAATTCAAGGCTACTTATAGATTCATTGGTGGTAACGAAGATACACTTTGGTTTTTTTCTAACCTCGATGCTCCAAATGGAAAAATTCTATCTTTAAAAATTGAAAATCTTAACTTCAAGTGGAGCGAAGTAATTTCTGAAAAAAAATTTCCTATTTCAGGTGCTTCTATTGCAGGGGATAAGATAATAATTAATTACCTTGTAGATACAATTTCCAAAGTAGAGTTTTACGATCTTAATGGCAATTTCTTAGAACAACTTTCGTTTGAAGGTAAAGGCACCTTGGCTGGTTTTTCCGGAAAATTAGGAAATGAAGTTGCTTATTTTGAATTCTCTAATTTTACATCTCCCCAGAGAATATTCGAGCTGGATCTTAATACACTCGAATACAAGCTTTATTGGGAAACTATAATCAAAGGTTTAAAGGTTGAAAACTATGAAAGTAATTTAAACTTTTATAAATCAAAAGATGGGACAGATATCCCTATTCATATAGCGCACAAAAAGGGGTTAGAGATATCTTCAGAAACACCAGTGCTTCTTTACGGTTATGGTGGTTTTAATATTTCAATATTACCTTACTTCAGCAAAACCTTTTATATGTGGATTAAATCAGGTGGAGTTTTAGCAGTAGCAAATCTAAGAGGTGGAGGAGAGTATGGAGATTCTTGGCATAAATCAGGAATGCTTTTGAATAAGCAGAATGTTTTTGATGATTTTGCATTTGCTGCTAAACATCTACACTCAGAGGGCATAGGCTCTCCTGACACTACAGCCTCGCTTGGAAGATCTAATGGAGGACTATTGGTTGCAGCGACTATGCTCCAGTATCCAGATTTATTTAAAGTAGCCATACCCCAGGTAGGTGTTCTCGATATGCTTAGATTCCATAAGTTTACTATTGGGTGGGCATGGGAAAGTGACTATGGAGAGCCTGAGAAGCAAGAAGACTTTTTAAACTTACTTAGCTATTCCCCTTATCATAATATTGAAAAGGATGTTTGTTACCCAACTACATTAATTACCACTTCTTCACGAGACGATAGGGTGGTTCCTTCTCACTCTTATAAGTTTGCGGCGAGATTACAGGAGCTTCAAGGGTGCTCTAACCCTATTTTATTGAGGGTAGAATCTAGAGCGGGGCATGGAGCTGGAACATCAAAAGACAAACAAATAGATGAAATAGCTGATATTTTTGGTTACGCTTTGAATGTAATAAAAGAGAAATAGAATGGCAAAGATTCATGAGGTTGAAGGCTGGATAGACAGAGTACAAGAGGAAATCATTGATCCTGACAGGGAAATCATTGATCCTCATCATCATCTTTGGCACGGACCACCTAACCCCCCTGGAGTTAAGGACAGTTATAGGTACCTTTTAGAAGACTTATGGAAAGATACTTCGAGTGGGCACAATATTAAGAAAACTGTATTCATAGATTGTGGCCAAGAATATTACCCCGATGGCCCTGAACAATTTAAGCCTGTTGGCGAGACAGAATTTGTTGTAGAAATAGCCGGGCAAGCAAGATCGGATCAATCACAAGCACAGATTGCAGGAATTATTGGACATGCCAATATGATGCTAGGCAGTTCTGTTAAAGAGGTTTTGGAGCTGCATCTAGAAAAGGGTAATGGTCTTTTCAGAGGTATACGACATGCTGGAGGGTGGGATGAAGATGAGAGAGTAAAAAATGCACATTCTCATCCTACGCCTCATATTTATTTAGAAGATAAGTTTCAAGAAGGTCTCCAGGAGCTATCTTCTTTAAATATGGTTTTTGATACATGGCACTATCATAATCAGATTCAAGACCTCACCGAGTTGGCTAAAAACCTTCCTGATTTAGTTATTATTCATGATCATTTTGGAGGCCCCTTAGGTATAGGGCCTTATAAAGGCAAAAGAGAAGAAATTTTTGAACAATGGAAAGAAGATATCCATGATCTCAGTCAGTGTAAGAATGTTTATTCAAAGCTTGGTGGATTAGCTATGCCTGTGAATGGTTGGGATTGGCACAAGAGAGAGAAACCTGCTACTTCTGATGAGATTATCTCGGAGCAGGGTAGTTATTATCTTTATACTCTTGATTGTTTTGGGTCTGAAAGATGTATGTTTGAAAGTAATTTTCCTGTTGATAAACAGTCCGTTTCTTATCCTGTTATCTGGAATGCTTATAAGAAGTTAGTAAAAGATTTTGAAGAAACTGATAAAGAGAATTTGTTTTATAGGACTGCTGAGAAAGTATATAAATTATAGTCCAAGTTGTTTGACGGTTAGATCCTTCATTATCTCTTTAGATCCTCCTCCAATAGCCATGACTTTTACTTCTCTATAGATCCTCTCTACAGCATTACCTCTTAAGTATCCTGCGCCTCCTAGTATTTGCATAGACTCACTAGCAATTGATTCAATACACTCAGAACAAAAGAATTTGATTTTGCTAATTTCTGCAACAGGCATTTCACCATCATTCATAAGCTGAGCAACTTGATTAAGGTAGGCATCCATGGCGTCTATCTTTGCAGACATATCCGCTAATTTATGCCTTATAACTTGATGTTCTATAAGACTTTTACCAAAAGTTTTTCTCTCTTGACTGTATTGAATACATTCTTCAAAACATCTTTTTGCCATTCCGAGCATCTGTGCACCCATCATGTATCTTTCGTAATTAAAATTATTCATAATGGCATAGAAGCCTTTATTTTCTTCCCCCATTAAATTGTCCGCCGGGATTCTGCAGTCATCAAAATAGAGTGTTGCAGTATCGGAACTCCACCATCCCATCTTTTTCTCAATGGCAGATCTTGTAAACCCAGGAGTGTCTGCTTCAACAAAAAATAAAGATATACCTCCCAGACCCTCGCTGCCTGTTCTGGCACCGATTACAAAGTATGAGGCCTGCATGCCTCCAGTGATAAAGGTTTTTGAGCCATTCAATACCCACTCGTTCCCATCTTTATGAGCTACAGTTTTCATCTGAGCTACGTCAGAACCGCCACCGGGTTCGGTAATACCCAAAGAACCTCCTTTCTTACCCGACAATAGATCGGGAAGGGCTTTCAACTTTATGTCTTCATTCGCTAATTCCGAAAGAGGACCTAGCATAATATTCCTAGAGCCTACGCTAGCAAAAAGACCACCGGCACTAGTTCTTCCCATTTCAACAGAAATATCTTTTCTCATGAATTGATCATCAAAGCCAAGACCACCATATTTCTCATCTATACCGAAACCGAACACTCCTAGCTCGCAGACCTTTTCATTAATCTCGTGAGGATATTGTCCTGCCTCATCCCATTCATCTACATTAGGCCAAATTTCAGTTTCTAAAAATTTAGTGACCATCTCTCTAAATGACTTACGATCATCTGTATCGAAGGGGTTTCGCATATTACTGATCGAAACCTTGTATTCTTCCTGCTTCTTCTCTAATAAGCTCAGGCGAACCTAATAACTGTCTATTTAGTCCAATTCTTTTGAACCAATAATGTAAGCCAAGTTCATCTGTGAATCCCATTCCGCCATGAACTTCAGTTGCTGTTTTAGAAACTTGTTTTCCTACTTCGGATATGTGAGCCTTTGTCTGGCACGCCATCAAACGAGATTCTTCGGGGACATTATCCAGGCAATGTGCAGCATGCCATATCATTGAATGGCAAGGTTCTAGATCAGCTGCCATTTCAGCACACATATGTTTTACTGCCTGAAAGGACCCTATTAATCTTCCGAATTGTTTTCTTTCTAAGGAATAAGCAACCGATTTATTGAGCATAACTTGTGCCGCCCCTACTGTATCTGCTGCTAACATTAATCTGCCTGCATCTAATACTTTTTCGATAACTGATTTATCGGTTGAGCCTGGAAGCAATTCTGCATCTACATCTTTTAAGATAAGCTCAATAGAAGTTCTGGTTTTATCGACTGTAGTAAGCTCTATAACTTCAATACCGGAGTTTGAAGAATCCACTATATACAATTCTCCAGATTTATTAGCTAGAAGATAAGCATCGGCATCTTTACCATCCACTATAAAAAGGCATCTGCCGGACAATTTGCCATTTACAAACTCAATTCCTGCATCTTCTCTTGCTCCAACGTATTCAGATAGTCCAACTCCAATCACACATTCGCCGCCTGCTATTTTAGGTAGCCACTGGTTTTTTTGATTTTCTTCTCCAGCTAAATTTATAGCTAGCGGAGCCATAACATAAGATCCTACATAAGGCACTGGAGCAGTTCCTGATCCCAAGGCTGCAGAAACTACAGTAGCAAAGAGCATATTTAACTCTAAACCGCCATATTCTTCAGGCACTACAAGACCACTTAATCCTAAATCAATAATGCCTCGATGAACTTCTCTAGCTTTGTCGGTATCGCCTTCTGCTACTGCTTTGATCGTATCTAAAGGGGCATTGTCAGCAAGGAATCTGTTGATATTTTCTTCTAAACTTTTTTGTTCTTCTGATAATCCAAAATACATAATTACGCTCCTTGAATTTTTGGTTCTTTAGGCATTCCTAATGCACGTTCACTAATGATATTTTTTTGTATTTGATTAGTGCCGCCACCAATAATTAACCCGAGGTAATACATGTAAGTCATTTGCCATACACCGTTATCTCTTAAATGGGGGCTATCCTCATAGAGAGTCCCGAGTTCACCCATAGCATCAATCGCAAGACCTTCAAGCTCATGTCTTAATTCTGTGCCTTGAAGCTTGACAATAAACTTGGCAAGAGTTGCATCTTGTTCTTTATTGATTTGGGATGAAAGAATCCTTAATGCGTTTGAGTGTTGTGCCATTAATCTTCCTTGTATTGAAAGGAGCCTGTCTCTAAAGATGGGTTTGTCTATTACTCTCTGCCCATCTATCGTTTCATTTTTCATTAGATCAATAAGGGAGTTTAATCTGTTTTGAGTCACATTTGGGTCAGCCAAAGAACCTCTTTCATGTCCAAGAGTAGCATTAGCAACCTTCCAGCCTTCACCTCTTGCACCTACTATATTTCCAGCAGGTATCCTTACATCCGTTAAAAATAATTCATTAAAATCGGAGTCACCAGTCATTTGTTTTATAGGTCGTCTATCAATTCCTTCAGCGTCCATCGGCATCAATAGATAACTTATGCCTTGATGTTTAGGAGCGTCAGGTTCTGTTCTTACCAAAATAAAGCACATTTGAGAAAGGTGTGCTGTACTAGTCCATATCTTTTGACCATTAATAACCCATTCATCCCCATCCAGTTCTGCTTTAGTTTGCAAGCTAGCTAAGTCACTTCCAGAATTAGGCTCTGAATAACCTTGGCACCAGAGAATTTCACCTCTCAAAGTAGGTCTTATATATTCTTGTTTTTGTTCTTCTGTTCCTAAAGAAAGCAAAGTTGGAACAAGCATTTGGATGCCTTGGCCTCCAGCAGGCTTCGGGATAGGGGACTTTGCAAATTCTTCTGCAATAATTCTAAGTTTGATAATATCCATATCGCCACCATAGCCACCGTATTCTTTGGGTATTGATCTGGCAAAGTAACCGTTATCTATTAATTTTTGTTGCCACTCAACTCTACTTTCGCTCCTAGGTGGCCCGCTCAGTTTTATATTTTCATTTTCCTTTATGAAGTTAATGACTTCAGCTCTAAAATCATCGTACTGTGGTCCATATTCAAGATCCATGCATATCTCCTATCAAATCTAGTTAATAACGATAGAATAAAGTTAGTCTAATTTATTAACAAGTGTATTTAATTATCTTATTTCAATAGATAAAAGGAAAAATAGACTTTCTATTAACTGGATAATTTTTAATATTCTCTTTTGACCAATTATGATTTGCTTTTGCTCTGGGTACTAGGTTTGCAAATGTCCAAATAAAAAAAACTAACCCTGCAGGACTCATGGTAAGCAATGCCCATCCAAACCATTCAATAATTTCCCCAAAATAATTTGGACAACTTACATGCTTATATAAAAAGCCATGGGGCACATGATAGCCTTCACCATTATTTTCTCGTAACTTCATTAGGATGCTATCGGATTTAATATTGATTGACATCCCTATGAAAAATAAAATCAAGCCACTTATGAAAACTGAGGAGAAGATCCAATTTTGATCATATGAACTCAGTATAAATATCCAAATACACTGCAAAGTGATATTCACTAGATTGAATATAAGCGCCATTAAGACCACGCCGGTGGTCATTTCTTTTCCTTTTAGTTTAGCTCTAAAGGGCCAAATAAAGGTTCTGTGTGTATAGTGCGCTAGCCAAATGAGACTGAAAATTATCTCAGTGATTCCAATATTTTTAAAAAATAAAATTAAAAAAATAAGTATAACTATGACGGTAGGTGATTCCATGATCACCCATCCAACTCTAGAAGGAAGAGTAAAAGAAGAATCTTTACCTATAAATCGACCATAAGAAGCATTTTTATAAAATAGGGTGATGAAAACTACTAAAGCTATAGCAGTCCAAAGTATAAGGAAATTATAGTAAATAACCTCTAAGCTCATTTAAAAAGCTTAACAGGATAAGAACTATTCAGGTATTAATTAAATAGTTATACCCAGCATTAAAGCTAGAGAGATAACTGTTAGTGATACTGACAAAACTATGTATAAAGAAGTAATTAATCTATCCATCCAAAAATAATTTAATACTTCTGTAAACTCTACTGCTTCAGCGCTTCTAATTGCCATTGGCTGGTTTGAGCGTCTATTTTTTCTATATATATCTTTCATACTGTATAAATATACAGTATTTTATATATTTTGCAATATTTGTCAGAATTTTGACAAAACATAGCCTTTTCAAGGCTCTATTTAATTGTTAAATTGCTTGTTAATCAACCTGGGGAAGTTTGTATGAGTATTGTAATAAGAACTTTTGTAATAGCCTTGCTATTTGCAGTCATAATTTTTGTATTAGGGGCCAACAATGTTTTTTCTATAAAAGATGATATTGCAGATTTTGCTTTAGATAATTCCAAAGTCTCTCAAGAGATTGAAAGAAATACTAACAGAGATGCTTTTTTTGGAGATCTCCATGTGCATACTATGTATTCATTCGATGCTTTTATATTTGGAACTACAGCCTCGCCTGATGACGCTTATAGATATGCAAAAGGAGGTGCAATTAAACATCCTTTAGGTTTTGATATGCAACTTGATGACCCTTTAGATTTTTATGCCATAACGGATCATGCAGCTTGGCTTGGGATGATTCGAGCTTATGCTGATCCTGATACTAAACCAGGACAATTAGATTTTGCTTCAGATCTCCATGGCTTAAATGATCCAGAAAATTTGAATACTAATACTTTTGTTAGAAGAGCTGGCTTATTTGCGAATTTGCTTACTGGAGAACTAGTAACACCATCCAGAAATCCTCTAAAAATATTAGGGGCTTATCTTCAGGAAGATACGATTTACGGAACTTCGGCTTATGATAGAGAGACTCATCATTCTGCATGGAGAGATGTTGCCGAAGCCGCTGAGAGACACAACAATCCAGGAGAATTTACTACCTTTATCGCTTACGAGTTTACTTCAAGCGGACCTGGTCAAAGTAATTTACATAGAAATGTGATTTTTAAAGATAGTAGAGCTCCAATACAGCCTTTTTCCATTGTCGATTCTAGAAATCCTGAGGACTTATGGGATTGGATGGATAACTTAAGAGGTTTGGGTGTGGAGAGTCTTGCCATTCCCCACAACTCTAATGGTTCTAATGGACAAATGTTTAAATTAGTGGATTGGGCTGGTAACCCTATGGATGATGAATATGCAACTAAAAGAATGCGGAACGAACCTTTGGTTGAGATCACCCAAGTAAAAGGTACTTCGGATACGCACCCGCTGCTTTCACCCAATGATAAATGGGCTGACTTTGGAATTATGAATAATAGAGTTGCATCTCCATTTTACTCAAGCCCAACTGGAAGCTATGTGAGGAATGCCTATCTAAGAGGTCTGTCCTTGGATGCAGAATTTAAAATCAATCCTTATAAATTTGGGTTAGTAGGTGCCAGTGATACACACACTGGAGCTGTATCTGATAAAGAGTCAGATTATCATTCCAAAATTGGTATTCTCGATGGCACTCCAGAATTAAGGGGAGCTGCACCTTTAACAAAAGCTTTTAAAGAACAAATTGAAGAATCCGGTTCAAATGTGATAATTCGTGGGTATACCGAGGTAGGAGATCAGGAATATATTGACACAGGATATACAGAGTGGGGCGCTTCAGGGTTAGCAGCTGTTTGGGCTGAAAACAATACCAGAGAGTCTATTTACGATGCTTTTAGAAGAAAGGAAACCTTCGCAACTACTGGAAGCAGAATAAAAGTTAGATTTTTTGGCGGTTATCAAATAGACAAAGCCTTTGACCAAATTGATCCTGTAAATTTTGCTTATAAAAATGCAGTGAGTATGGGTTCTGATATGCTTCAATCTGGTAATCAAGCTCCTCAGTTTCTAGTTTGGGCCTTAAGGGATGTTAAACGAGCTCCTCTAGATAGAGTACAAATAATTAAAGGATGGACTGAATTAAGCGGTAAACCGCATGAAGAAATATACGATGTAGCTTGTTCGGATGGAAGGAAACCAAATCCTGAAACTAATTTATGTAATGATAGCGGTGCCTCTGTAAATTTAACTAACTGTCAAATTTCTGGAAACTCAGGTGCAGACGAATTAAAAACGGTATGGGAAGACCCTGACTTTGATCCTAATCTCAAAGCTTTTTATTATGTTAGAGTTTTGGAAAATCCTACTTGTAGATGGTCCACATGGGATGCTTTAAAGTCTGGAGAAAAACCGAGAGAGGATCTCCCTGCAACTATACAAGAAAGAGCCTGGAGTTCCCCTATTTGGTATGTCCCAGATAATGAAGGAATTACAGTAAGTAATATTCTTCCCGATGATGTATGAAACATATTGTGAATAATATTACGTTTCTGTTCTGTCATACTTTTGACAAAACATAACCTTTCCAACCTCTACTAAAATTGTTAAATTATTCTCTCTTAAATGGGGGAAGCATGAATAATTTACGTTGTATTTTAATAGGCATTTTTTTACTCTTTGGGCTTTGGAGTTGCACTTCACCTAATGATATTGTCGACTACACCGAAGACTTAGCTGTTACTGATCCAGAACCAGGAAGTACTGCAAATTTTAGTAAAGAAAAAAATGTTTATTTTGGAGATCTTCATGTTCATACAAAGCATTCCTTTGATGCTTACATCTTCGGTACAACAGCCACACCTGATGATGCATACGAGTATGCTAAAGGTAATGCTATTCAACACCCCCTCGGTTATGACATGCAACTTAGAGAGCCTTTAGATTTCTATGCTGTCACAGATCATGGATTTCTTTTGGGAAGCGTTGAGGGGTGGGCTGATCCAAATAATGGCAGGGCAGGCACTGAACCTTTTCATAATCTAAATGCCCCGGAAAATCTCAATCAGGAATCTATAGCTGCAAGGTCGCAACTTTTTCAAAACTACGTTAGAAATATAGCTCAATATAGTAATATTTGGACTAGAACAGTAGCCTACTTAACTGGAGATACAGCCAGAGGTTCAACAATATATGATGTGGATATACATAGAACGGCTTGGAAGGATGTTATTAAAAGTGCTCAGAGGCATAATGATCCAGGTAATTTCACTACTTTTGTAGCATATGAATATACTGCTTCAACTACTAGATCAGCCAATACCCAAGGCGCATCTGCATTAGGTTGCCTTTTAACTGGAAATGGCTGCAATTTTGAGGGTTCGCCTCCTCTTGAAAATGCCAATCTACATAGAAATGTCATTTATAAAGGAAATAAATTTACTGTAGAGCCTTTTACAAGATTGAAATCCGTAAACCCTGAAAATCTTTGGTCATGGATGGATGATTTAAGAGATAACGGTGTCGATACAATAGCTATACCTCATAACTCTAATGGATCAAACGGACAAATGTTTGAAATGGAAAACTGGGAAGGGCTTCCTATTAGTACTCAATATGCTGAATTTAGAATGCGAAATGAACCTCTTGTAGAAATGACACAAGTAAAAGGTACTTCAGAAACTCACCCAATTTTATCTCCAAATGATGAATGGGCTGACTTTGAAATTATGTGGCAAAGAGTTGGAAATTCAGCGTATAGCAGACCTTTCGGTAGTTACGTAAGACAAGCTTATCTTGACGGTTTAGGTATGGAAGAAGAAGGAAGAGGTAACCCTTATAAATTTGGTATGGTTGGAGCAAGTGATACTCATACCGGCGCCATTTCGGATGATGAATCAGACTTTCATTCAAAAGTTGGAATACTAGATGGTACTGCTGTGGCAAGAGGCTCGGTACCGATATCAGATCAGCAAGTTCAAGATTTAACAGGTGGCAATGCCATAAGGCAATTGTCTTTCAAAAAAATTGGGGACCGAAATTTTAATAATACAATTTTTAATACATGGGGAGCTTCTGGGATAGCTGCTGTATGGGCAGAAGAAAATACAAGAGATTCAATATTTGATGCTTTCAGAAGAAAAGAAACTTATGCAACATCTGGAAGTAGAATAAAACTTAGGTTTTTTGGAGGTTACGATTTAGATCAATCTATGCTCTCTAAAGAAGACCTTGTTAAAGAAGCTTATAAAAAAGGCGTTCCAATGGGCCAGGATTTAGCGGCTTCTGAAGGCAAAGCACCCTCTTTTTTAATATGGGCTATGCGAGATAAAAATGCTGCTCCCTTGCAAAGAGTCCAAATCATAAAAGGTTGGGTTGAGAAGACTACTGGACGTCCTTTTGAAGAAGTCATCGATGTAGCTTGTTCTGACGGACTAGCACCTGATCCTACAACAAACAGATGTCCTGATAATGGTGCCTTGGTTGATATTTCTGATTGTTCTATTAGTTCTGATAGGGGTGCCAATGAAATAAAGACAGTTTGGACAGATGATTCTTTTGACTCGTCCGTTAAGTCTTTCTATTATGTTAGAGTATTAGAGAATCCTAGTTGCAGATGGTCAACTTGGGACGCAGTTAAAAATGGAACTGAACCTAGAGAAGATTTACAACCAACAATACAAGAGAGGGCTTGGTCCTCTCCAATTTGGTATTCGTATTAATTAGTTATTAAAGGAGAAATAACATGCTACAAAATGATCCTGAACTTTTTGAACTATCCATGTCTGAGAAAACTCAGCCATTAATGGATTTAGTAAAAAAACATTGTGAAGAAAACATTAAACCAATACAACAAGAGTATTCAGCTTTACAAAATGAAAAGGAAGATAGATGGTCTTGGCATCCTAGGCAAATTGAGCTTATGGAAGGAGCTAAAGAAAAGGCTAGAGAACTTGGCTTATGGAACTTCTTCCTGCCTGATCCAGATGGGAATATAGGAGATGGACTAACTAATCTTGACTACACATATGTAGCAAGTGAAATAGGTAAATATCCACTTGCTTCTGAGAGCATGAACTGCTCAGCTCCAGATACTGGAAATATGGAAGTATTAGAAAGAGTAGGAACTGAAGAGCAGAAGAAACAATGGCTAGAACCCCTTCTTAATGGTGAGATTAGATCAGCTTACGCCATGACAGAACCTAATTTAGCTTCCTCTGATGCCAAAAACATAAGCACCAGTGCTGTTCTAGATGGAGATGAATGGGTAATCAATGGTGAAAAGTTTTATATATCAGGCGCTGGTGATCCTAGATGCAAGATTATGATAACAATGGTTAAGACGAGTCCTGATGCTCATCCTTCTAAGCAACAATCACAAATTCTTGTTCCAAAAGATACTCCTGGTGTTGAGATACTAGAGGGTATGCAAGTCTTTGGTCATGATCATGCACCTCATGGTCATATGCATATAAAGTTTAATAATGTAAGAGTACCTAAAGAAAATATTTTATTAGGCGAAGGTAAGGGTTTTGAGATATCGCAAGTTAGATTAGGTCCGGGCCGTATTCATCATTGTATGAGAACTATAGGTAAAGCTGAAATAGCTCTTGAGCTGATGGTAAAAAGAGCCGGTACAAGAGAAGCCTTTGGAAAGCCTATTGCTAAACTTGGTGGTAATTTGGAGATAATTTCTAGAGCTAGAATTGAGATTAATGCAATGAGACTTGCGGTACTTCAAGCAGCTAAAGCGATGGATGTTCTTGGAAATAAAGAGGCAAGAGTTTACGTTAGTGCTATCAAAGCTATGGTTCCTGAGAAAGCTTGTAAGATAATTGATCAAGCTATTCAGATGCACGGAGCAGCGGGCATATCTCAATGGACCCCATTAGCAGGACTTTACACTGATATTAGACATTTAAGATTTGCTGATGGTCCTGATGAAGTTCATCACATGGTTGTTGGTAGAGCCGAAATGCAAAAATATGATCTATGGTAGAGACTAGTTTCTAAACTTTAGAACTCAGTTTATGAAGAAAGTCTTAATAGCCAATAGAGGTGAAATCGCAATTCGTATTGCCAGGACTTGCAGTGATCTCGGTCTTAGAACTATTGGTATTTATTCTGAAGATGATGCTAATTCTCTTCATCTTTCAAAAGTAGATGAAGCCTACAAATTAGAAGGAAAAGGGGCTCAAGCTTACCTTGATATAAAAGAAATAGTTAGAATAGCAAAAGAGTCTAAAGCAGACGCAATCCACCCTGGCTATGGCTTTTTAAGCGAAAATGCTCTTTTTGCTTCCTCAGTAAAAAGAGCCAAAATTAAATTCATAGGACCTAATGAAAAGACCTTAAAAATATTTGGTGATAAAACTTCTGCTAAAGAACTTGCTTCAAGTCTTAATATTCCGGTAATTGCAGGAACAAATGAAAAAACATCCATAAGACAAGCTCAAAGCTTCATGAAGTCTTTAAGAAAAAATTCTTCAGTTGTTATCAAGGCTATCTCAGGAGGAGGTGGAAGAGGTATGAGGGTCGTCTCTAAGACAGATGAATTGAGAGAGTCTTTTGATAGAGCCGCCTCAGAAGCAAAAGCATCTTTTAATTCTCCTGACCTGTATCTGGAAGAGTATCTAAAAAACTATAGGCATATCGAATTTCAGATCATAGGTGATGGTACAGGGGCAGTTAGCCATTTACATGAAAGAGAGTGCTCCATCCAAAGACGATATCAAAAACTTATAGAAATAGCTCCCAGCCCAAGTCTAAACCCAGAATTAAAAACTAAGATGATCGAAGCGTCATTGGTACTTGCTCAAACAGTTAAATATGAAGGCCTGGCTACTATAGAGTTTTTGGTCAATGTTGAGAAAAATGATTTTAGATTTATTGAGTGTAATCCTAGATTGCAAGTAGAACATACAGTTACTGAATCAGTTTTATCTTTAGATCTTGTAAAGGCACAAATTCAAGTCGCTTCTGGTAAAACTCTAAGACAAATAAAGTTAGAACAAAAAAATATTCCTGAACCTAGAGGGTATGCAATTCAATCAAGAGTCAATATGGAAACTATTGATTCTCAGGGCATAGCTAATCCTGGAGGGGGAATTTTTGAAAAATTTGATCTACCATCCGGCCCAGGTGTCAGGGCAGACAGTTACGGTTATGCCGGATATGAAACAAACCCTTTATTTGATTCATTGATAGCAAAAATAATCACCTATTCTCCAGAAGATAACTTTAAACAAGCCATTAAGAGAAATTATAGATCCCTCTGTGAGTTTAAAATTACAGGTGTTCCAACTAATTTAGACTTACTAAAGAATATTTTAGTGAATCAAGATTTTAGAAATAATAAAGTCCATACAAATTTCTTTGAAGATAATATAAAAGTCTTAACAGACCTAAAAACACATTCTGATCTTTCTGATATAAGCAGAAGTATTCCTAAAGAGAAGATAAAGAGGGGAAAGATAGAGAACCTTGACCCATTGGCAGTGCTTGATCATGGTAAGTCTGGAGGAGCTTTTGTCGATCAATCGGAAAATATTTTAGAGCTTCAACAACAAGATTTAAAAGAAGGCTACGAAAGTGTAAATGCCCCTATGCAAGGTATGATCGTAAAATTTGATGTGAAGGTAGGAGACAATGTCTGGGAAGGTAAGACTTTAGGAATTATGGAAGCCATGAAAATGGAACATGAAATTACTTCGCAAGTCAGTGGGGTGGTGGAAGATATATCAGTCACAAGTTTAGATACAGTATTTGAAGGACACTCATTAATGTTAATTCGTCTTGCAGATGTTGAAAAACAAACCTCTAGTGAAGATGAAGAAGTTGATCTGGACTGGATCAGGCCTGATTTAAGAGAAGCACTGGACAGAAAGGAAGCTAGTCATGATATTAATCGTCCTGAGGCTGTTAAGAAAAGGTATGGGACAGGTCATAGAACTGCAAGAGAAAATATTGAACATCTTTGTGATGAGGGAAGTTTTCTTGAATATGGTTCTGTTGTAATGGCTGCTCAAAGGCGAAGAAGAAGTGAAGAAGACTTAATTAAAAATACTACAGGTGATGGAATGGTTTGTGGCCTAGGTCATGTTAATGGTCATTTATTTCCTGAAAGTGCTTCAAGAGTTATGGCAATGTCATATGACTATATGGTTTTAGCGGGTACCCAGGGAAAAATGAATCATGCTAAGAAAGATAGAATGTTTGAAATAGCTGAACAAAATGAATTACCTACCA
>ERZ802830.2788-NODE-2788-length-15463-cov-21.3551_pt1 | contig 15463 bp, 16 predicted proteins | sample MGYA00345654_ERZ802830 | MGnify/ENA primary metagenome ERZ802830 (study PRJEB30503, sample SAMEA104212375) | marine metagenome | biome: Westerlies Biome; feature: [SRF] surface water layer (ENVO:00010504) within the epipelagic zone...; material: water... | reverse complement strand
TGCTAAAGGTGCCAAGGTATTGGTTGGAGGAAAAAGAAATCCAAATTTTGAAGGCCTATATTTTGAACCAACTGTTCTTGTAGAAGTTACCCATGAGATGAAAATAATGAAAGATGAAACTTTTGGACCAATTATATCTATTATGAAAGTGCAATCAGAAGAGGAGGCATTAATGTTAGCTAATCAATCTCACTATGGCTTAAATGGAAATGTTTGGACCAAGGATTTAAAAAAAGGTCAGAGATTAGCTAAATCAATTGAAACAGGAGCCTGTTCTGTAAATGATATGGCAATGAGCTATGGTGTTAATGAAGTTCCATTTGGCGGGGTTAAAGAAAGTGGGTTAGGTGTGGTTAATGGAAAAGAGGGCCTATTAGCATATGCCCATCCAATGCCAATTATCATAGGTAAGAAATCCGCATCTGCTTACCCCTATACAGATAAATCATTCGAGCAACTAAAAGGAGCATTAAAAATATTTTGGGGTAATAGGCTGGTCAGAAAACTATTCGGCTAATCTTATTGAGGTTTAGCTACGTCTAAATAACTCGGCTTTTCTCCACCACCGTGAACCTCAAGAGCAGCACCTGTAATCCAGCCCGCCAAATCGGAAGAGAAAAATATGCATGCATTAGCTATGTCTTTAGGCTTACCCATTCTTTGCATTGGAATAGTTTTGGCTACTTTATTGATTTCCTTCGTGCTCCCGTAATGAAGTATTGAATTTTCTGTTTCTATATATCCTACAATTATAGAATTAACCTTAATTTTTGGGGCCCATTCAACGGCTAAGGTTTTTGTAAGATTTACTAGGCCACCTTTAGCTGCTCCATAAGCAGCGCTCCCTGGTGTTGGTCTAGTGGCTGTTACACTTGAAATATTAATAATGTTCGAAACTGTTTTTTGCTTCATCATCATTTTGGCAAATCTTTGGCTTACATTCAGTGGGGCAGATAAATTAAGATCAATGATAGCTTCGTGGAATTTATTCGAAGCTTTTAACGCATTAGCCATTGGAGCTCCACCAGCGTTATTTATTAAAACATCAATTGATTTTGTAAGTACTTTTATTCTCTTTACAGCATTATCTAAAGATTCAATGCTCCTAATGTCACATTCGATAAATACAGCTTTATTACCTTTCGCTTGAATAGATCTTTTTGGTTTATCACGCGCAAGGATAAAAACTTTTGCATCCTGTTTTAGGAAAGTTTTTGTAATTTCAGCACCAATACCTTTAGTACCTCCGGTAACCACTACTGATTTATTCTTAAGGTTTATCATTTTTTCATGTTATTTAAATAATTCTATTTAAAAAAACTAATTATAAGGCATCTAATCATCAAAAAAATTCATAAATTTTTTAAATCTTTGATCATTGGTGGACTAATTAATTTGTATAATGTGAAATAAATTTTAATCAGGAGAATTTTAATGAAAATAGCTATTCTGGGAGGAACAGGTTCTTTGGGTAAAGGGTTGTCATCTCGGTGGATCAAAGCTGGTCATGATCTAATCATCGGAAGTCGAGACTTATCAAAAGCTCAAGAGGTTGCAGTCGAGCTGGGGCTAGATGCATCGGCAGGAATGTTGAATATAGATGCAGCTTCACATTGTGAACTTGCTTGCTTAACCGTTCCCTTTGCTCATCAAGAAGCAACTTTATTGAGCATTGAAGGTGCCTTAGCTGACAAAATAATGATTGATGCAACTGTCCCATTAATGCCTCCTAAAGTTATGAGAGTTCAATTGCCTATTGAGGGCTCAGCTGCTCTTAAAGCTCAATCACTATTGGGTGAAAGCACTACAGTAATTTCTGCTTTTCAAAATATCTCAGCCGAACTGTTACAAACAGATGCTGATATAGATTGCGATGTATTGGTTGCTGGTGATTTTATTGAAGCAAGAAATACGGTAATTTCATTGGCCAAAGACGCTGGTTTGACAGCTTGGCATGCTGGTCCATTGTGCAATTCTGCTGCTGCAGAGGCTTTAACTTCGATATTGATCGCAATTAATAAAAAACACTCACTTGCTCATTCTGGAATTAGAATTACTGGGCATTAAATAAAAGAGAAATATCATTAATTCAGTTAATCTCATAGCACTAGAGACATTGCCTTTGATTGAGCCTGGTGATGATCTGGCTAGCCTCATCATCAAAGCTATTAATGAGGAATCGATTCTAATTGATGATGGAGATGTTTTTGCAATTGCGCAAAAGATAGTATCAAAATCTGAAAATAGGTATTTGGATTTATCCTCTGTTAACCCCTCAAAAGAGGCAATAGATCTATCAAAAAAAATCTTTAAAGAGCCAAATTTTATTCAAGCAATTCTAAATGAATCAAAGAAAGTTGTTAAATTTAGAATGGGAGTATTAATTGTTGAGCATAAATTAGGCTTTATTCATGCAAATGCTGGAATTGACAGATCTAACATAGACCAACAAAAAGATACTGTATTACTTTTACCAAAAAGTCCGGATAAATCTGCAAAATATTTATCAGAATCCTTATCTCGATATTTCAATAAAGAAATTTCAGTCATCATCACAGATACCATGGGTCGACCATTTAGAAATGGAATAGTGGGCTTTACTATTGGTAGTCATAATATTGAATGCATATTAGATGAGAGAGGAAATAACGATCTTTATGGCAATGAGCTTAAAGTTACTCAGATTGCAATTGCTGATGAGTTGGCGGCAGCTTCCTCTCTATTGATGGGACAAGCAGCTCAAAAAAAACCAGTCGTAATTATTAAAAATTACAAATATAAAAAAAATAAATTCAGTGATGCGCAGTCATTAATTCGTTCTGAGGATGAGGATTTGTTTAGATGAAAAAATACCTATTACTTTGCGGTGGTGTTGGTGGAGCTAAACTTGCATTGGGTTTTAAAAATACAGTGAATGCAGAAAATTTAGGTATTGCAGTTAATACAGGCGACGATTTTACTCACCTTAATCTTAAGATTTGCCCCGACCTAGATACAGTAATGTATACCCTTGCTGGCGAGTCAGATGTTTCTAAGGGTTGGGGAAGAAAAAATGAATCATGGAACATGCTCACAAACTTAGAAAATTTGAGCGGAGAAACATGGTTTCAACTTGGTGATAAAGACTTAGCTACTCATATAAGAAGAACAGAGCTGATTAATTTAGGTAATTCACTTTCAGAAGCCACTTATAAAATTTGTCAATCGTTTGGTTTGCCTAAATTTATATTTCCAATGAGTGATGAATCGGTTGAAACATATATTCAAACAAAAAATAGATTGCTTTCTTTTCAAGAGTATTTTGTTAAATTAAAATGTGAACCGCCTGTGACTGATTTTGTTTTTAAAGGTTTAGACAAAGCAAAATTTAATAAGGATATTGATTTAAATTCTTATGATGAAATTATAATTTGTCCATCAAATCCTTACGTTAGCATCAATCCAATTTTGCAACTCTCTGGTCTTCAAGATCATCTGATAGATTTTTCTAATAAAGTTTCAATAATCAGCCCGATAGTTAATGCGAAATCCTTAAAGGGACCAACCGCAAAAATGATGCAAGAGCTTGGCCACGAAATAAGTGTTAAAACTATCGCAGAATTTTATAAAAAATATGCTAAACGAATCTTTGTTGATACCTCAGATAATGATAGTGCTAGCCATTTATCTTCATTGGGGTATAAGGTTTTTCCAACTAATTTAATTATGAACAATACTCAATCTAAAAATAAACTTGCGCAAGAAATAATTAAGGTTTTAGAGTCCAACTAAATGACAGTTTCAGCATTTGTTCCTATTAAAAAATTTTCTAGTTCTAAAGAAAGGCTATCAAATGTTCTTGATTCAATTGATCGTTCAAAGCTTGCCGAACAAATGGCAAAACATACTATAAAAACTCTTTTTGATTCTAATATTTGTGATTCTATTACCATTGTTACAAATGATAAGGATTTAAGATTTATCAATACTGTTTCATATTTTACAGAATTACCTTTAAATCAAGCCTTACATGAAGCTATTGCATCAAAACCTGACCATGACATTACTTTGGTTATGCATGCTGATCTTCCAAGAATCAATGAAAAAGATCTTCAGAAATTTAAAGATTCGTTTACAAAAACTAAGATCAGTATAATTTCTGATCTTCACAAGATTGGAACAAACTGTTTAATGTATGACTCATCATTGAATTTTAATCTTAAGTTTGGCGAAGATAGCTATGCTCTATTTATTAAAGAGTTTGAAAGTAATGAATTAATGCATCAAGAGATATGCTTACCAAGTCTTCAAGATGACCTTGACTCCGAGGAAGATTACTTCAAACTAAATCAATACATTAATGGATAGCAAGTTGAACATTCAAGAACAATCTAATCTTTCGCTCAGGCAGTTAATTTTGCACGACAGTATATCCTCTTCTGAATTAGTAAGTCTTTCCAATATATGTTTATCAGATAGCTTGATTAAAGCCTCATTTGATAAAAAAAGGCTATATTTTAATGATGAACTTACCTATTCACCAAAAGTATTTATCCCATTAACATTTTTATGCAGAGATGTTTGTCACTATTGTACTTTTGCTAAAACTCCAAAGAAGGTTGAATCTCCTTATTTATCAATAGAGCAGGTTGTTGCAATTGCAAAAGAGGGACAAATCAATGGATGTCACGAAGCTCTGTTTACTTTGGGTGATAAACCAGAATTACGTTATAAGGCAGCTCGAGAATGGTTAAAATCTAATGGTTTTAAAACAACCAATGAGTATCTTGGTGCCTGTGCAGAAGCAGTTTTAAAAGAAACATCACTTATTCCTCACCTTAATTCAGGATGCTTAACAGCTGAAGAAATTTCTAAACTAAAGCCATTAAGCGGTTCGATGGGTTTAATGGTTGAGTCACTATCGACAAAACTTACAGAAAAGGGTCAACCTCATTATGGATCTCCTGATAAAGATCCATTATTCAGAATGCAAACACTTGAAGAGGCAGGAAAACAAAAAGTACCTTTTACAACTGGAATTCTAATTGGTATAGGGGAAACAAGGTTGGAAAGACTTGAATCTATATACGAAATTCGAGAATTACATAAAAAATATAATCATATTCAAGAAGTAATAGTTCAAAATTTTAAAGCTAAGCCTAATACACTGATGGCCAATTCAGCTGAACCTTCATTCGATGAGTTAATGTGGACTATTGCAATGGCCAGATTGATATTGCCAGCTGAAGTGAGTTTGCAAGTTCCTCCTAATTTAAATGCTGAACACATAAAAAAATTAACAGTTTCTGGAATTAATGATTTCGGAGGAATTTCTCCAGTCACAAAAGATTACGTAAATCCTGAGGCGCCATGGCCTGAGATAGAGAAGCTTGATCAAATAGCTTTCTTATCGAATCAAGTCTTAAAACCAAGAGCAACACTTTACCCTAGATATTTTTCAAAGCTTGAATCGTTCTCAACACCACTAATTACCTCAAGGCTTCTTGATATTACTGATGCACAATCATTAATAAGATCTGATAAGTGGAAATCTGGTGTAAGCAATAATGTCCCATCTTATTCTAGCGGCACTTCTAATTCTAATATTAAAAAAACCATAGATGATGTAGAAAGAAATCCAACGTTAAAAAATATTCAAGAACTTTTAGAATCTTCCAATCGAGACTTTCAGTACATTATTGATTATGCAAATAGTAAAAAGTTAGATATTTTTGGTTCGGATGTTAGTTTCGTTGTAAACAGAAATATTAATTACACCAATATATGCTCCTTTAAATGCAATTTCTGTGCTTTCTCTAAGGGCAGAGGACATGATGATCTTAGAGGTAAGCCTTACAACATTTCTCATGAAGAAATAGTCAGAAGAACTAAGGAAGCAATAAACAGAGGCGCAACCGAGGTTTGCTTGCAGGGTGGAATTCATCCAAAATATTCAGGTGATACATACTTAGACATAGTTAAATCAATAAGGTCCGCATCAAGTTCTATTCATATTCATGCTTTTTCTCCTCTTGAGATAGATCATGGCAGAAAGACTCTTAATATTTCAGCGCAAGAATTTCTTCAAGAATTAAAAAGTGCAGGGCTTAACTCCCTACCAGGAACAGCTGCTGAAATTTTACACGATGACGTTAGAGCAATTATTTGCCCAGATAAATTATCTACCGATCAATGGATAAATATTATAAAAACAGCTCATAATGTTGGCCTTCCAACCACCTCAACCATGATGTTCGGTCATGTTGAAAATATGACGCATATCGCACATCATTTGCTAAAGCTTTATTATCTTCAATTAGAAACTAATGGCATCACTGAGTTTGTACCATTACCTTTTGTTGCTGAAGAGGCTCCCATTTATAGAAAAGGATTGGCAAGACCTGGCCCTACATTTAAGGAAACAATATTAATCCACTCCGTTGCAAGGATTCTCTTTCATGGAACGATAAACAATATCCAAGGTTCATGGGTAAAAATGGGCTTGCCAGGATTAAAATTTCTTTTAACTGCTGGAATTAATGATATTGGTGGGGTATTAATGAATGAGTCAATTACCAGATCTGCTGGCGCTTCCTTTGGTCAAGAATTACATCTCAACGACGTTAGAAACATTACCGATGAATTAGGTCTATCATTAACTCAAAGGAATACACTCTATAAACCTCTACAAAATAACATTGAGGATTTAATGATCGCTCAGTCAATTCCATTGCTTCCAATAAATAATGAGTACCATCAACCAAAAAAAATAGTTAACAATTTATGAAAACAAAACTCACACACCTATCTATCATTCTTGCTGGCTATATAGCCTGCATCTACTCTATGCAATTTACTTGGAGCCTTTTATCAGACTTCTCCTTAGTATCTAAAGTATTCATATGCCACGTTGAAGCCACAATCTTTATTTATATTTTAAGTGTTCTATTTAATAATTCGAGCTGGTATGACGCCTTTTGGTCCGTCATTCCAGTTGCATTAACTATTATGTGCTGGTCTGATATCTCGGCAGCTGGGGATGTCCAAAGAGCGTTTTTAATGCATGCCTGCCTTCTTTTTTGGGCAATCAGACTTACCTACAACTGGATTAGATCATGGGAGGGTTTTTCTCATGAAGATTGGCGCTATGTAATGATGAAAGGAAAGACAGAAAATAAATTTCAATATTTTATGGTTGATTTTGGCTCCATTCACCTTATCCCTACAATATGTGTCTACATGGCATTACTTCCAATGATTTATGCTCTTGCTTATCCAGGAGATGGCTTGAATTTGCTTGATGCAGTTGCAACATTACTAGCTGTAATTGCTGTTATTATTCAAATTATCTCAGATCAGCAAATGTATAATTTTAGAAAAAATATTTCTGAACCCCAAACTATGCAGTCAGGATTATGGTTTTATTCCAGGCATCCAAATTATTTTGGTGAAATTCTTTTCTGGTTTAGTTTATTTGTTTTTGCAATAGCTGCAGATATTGGTTTTGCTTGGCTTTTAATAGGCTGTGTAATTATGTACGCTTTAATAGCAATTGCCTCGGTTGCTATGATGGATAAAAGATCTTTGTTAAGGCGTCCAGACTTTAAGGAATACATGGATTCAACACCTCCGATTTTTATAAATTTTTTTAAGAAAGGTTAAAAAATGAAAAAATTTTTAATCCTAAACCTGATGTTACTTCTAGCCATTTCTAATGCTGCAGAAGAATTAAGGTTGCAGTTAGATCAAGATTTAGATGGTGTTATGACAAAGGTTACAAATTGGAGACATTATTTCCATCAGTATCCAGAGCTATCAAACAGAGAATTCAAAACTCAGAAGTCTATTGCTGATGCCTTAATTGAAATGGGCCTCGAGCCAGATCTAAGTTTTGGAAAAACTGGTGTAGTAGCATTCATTAGAGGACAAAAGCCTGGACCTTTAATAGCCTTAAGAGCAGACATAGATGGTCTGCCTGTGACTGAAAAATTGAATTTACCTTTTTCTTCAAAAGAAAAAACAATGTATCAAGGAAATGAAGTTGGTGTTATGCATGCATGTGGTCATGATGCCCACATAGCTGTTCTTTTGGGAGTTGCAAGTTTTCTATCTCAAAATACAGACAAGTTAAGTGGTGATATATTTCTAATTTTTCAGCCCGCGGAAGAGGGTGCTCCTGAAGGAGAGGAGGGCGGTGCCGAACTAATGCTTAAAGAGGGTTTGTTTGATGCTGAAAAACCCGATGCTATTTTTGGGCTTCACGTATCAAATGGATTGCATGGAGGAATTATGCTTAAACCTGGACCTGCAATGGCATCAGCAGAGGCATTCAGAATTACAATTGAGGGTGAGCAAACCCATGGGTCTAGACCTTGGTCAGGAATTGATCCGATAGTAACTGCATCAGATATAGTCTCAACTCTTCAAACAATAGTGAGCAGAAGATTAAACTTACTTGAAAGCCAGGCAGTTGTTACCGTCGGAATTATGAAGGCGGGGACAAGAAATAATATAATTCCATCGTCTGCTATGTTAGAAGGCACAATAAGAACATTTGAAGACTCATATACTGATCAAATTCGGGCTGAAATAAAATTGATTTCTGAAAATGTAGCAGAAGCTCATGGAGCAAAAGCAAATGTCGAGTTTAAAGTTTATGGAGGCTATCCAGTTACTTTTAATGATTTAGAGTTATCTGAAAAGTATGCTTCATCACTTTCAGAGGCCGCCGATGGAAAGTATTATGAGGCAAGAGTTCCTCGAACTGGGGCTGAAGATTTTTCTTTCTATGCTCAACAAGTTCCAGGACTTTTCTTTTTTCTTGGAGTGAATGCGCCTGGAATAGAAGATAGTCCAACAAATCATTCTCCTTATTTTTATGTTGATGATAATGCTTTATCAAGTGGGGTAAAAGCATTTATAAATCTAGTAGAAGATTACTCTTCAGATTTTAATGCTGGTAGTTAAAATAAATTAAAAATCTTCAGCAATATCAATAGAATAGATATAAACATTAGCACCAAAATTATTGGATACTGACCAAGCTTTAATGAAATCTTTTTTGGCAATAACAACAAACAAAGAATCGCAAAAGAGGTAATCCCAACTCCCCAGAGTAAAGTAGTTAACTCCTCAAACAGGCTTCCAAGAATCAATTATTTTAATCTTCAGGAAGCAGGGAATTTAATCGATCAATTGAATCAAGATATTCATTTACCATTCTATAAATGACATCTTTCACGGATTCTACTTGCTTAACTTGACCAATCACCTGTCCTGCCGCATTAAATGAAACTTCCTGAGTATTCCCTGATGCTGCATACATTGATGTTCTTCTCATTGCATCAAAAGTTATCATTCCTTGAAGAGGCATGGGTAATGGATCAGGATTTTCTGGATTTTCCCATGCTTCAGTCCATTTATTCTTAAGCATTCTTGCCGGTTTACCAGTCCATGCTTTACTTCTTATAGTGTCTTCACTTGTGGCATTCAAGTAGGAATCTTTTTCAGCTGGTTGGGCGGCAGCCTCTTCAACTGCAAGCCATAAAGAACCACACCAGATCCCTTGAACGCCGGTAGACATTGCAGCTGCCATTTGTCTTCCACTACCAATTCCACCTGCGGCCAGAACAGGCAAACCATCAACTGCATCAACAATTTGGGGCCACAACACAATACTGCCAATTTCTCCAGTATGACCACCACCTTCACCTCCCTGGGCAATAATAAAATCCAAACCAGCTTCTTTGTGAGCAACTGCCTGTTTTATTTTTCCACATAAAGCACCTATTAGAACACCTTTATCCTGAATCTTTTCTATCATGTCTGCAGGGGGTGTTCCTAATGCATTAGCAATAAGCTTTACATTGGGATGCTTTAAAGCTTCATCAATTTGAGGTTCAGCTGTTGCCTCAGTCCATCCAAGTAATCCTCCTTTTGGACCATTTGTTTCAGGAGCTTCGGGAACGCCATGAGTTGTTAAGAGATTATCTACGAACTCTCTGTGAGCATCCGGTATCATTTTTTGCAATGATTCCAATAATTCTTCAGGATCTTTCTGATCCATACCCTCATATTTTTGAGGTATTACAGTATCTACACCATACGGATAATCACCAATATGTTCATCAATCCAATCAAGCTCTTCTTTTAATTGCTCAGGCGAATAACCAACAGCTCCAAGAACCCCAATACCACCAGCTTTACTAACTGCAACAACCACATCGCGACAATGCGTGAAAGCAAAAATTGGATATTCAATACCTAGTTTTTTACATATATCAGTTTTCATTTAAGCCTCATTTACAAATAAAGTTAAATTATAGACATTTATAAAATATTTGTGACCAAGAATAGATTAATTTTTTTAAATAATATTATTTTAAAAAATGTTCTAAGTTATTATGAATTAGTTACAATCTATTAAAAAAACTTATTAATTAATTATGAAATGGGATTACGAATTTGATGTTGTTGTTGTAGGTTCTGGAAATGGGGCTCTTACATCTGCTATATGTAGTCATGATGGTGGTGCAAAGACATTAGTTATTGAAAAAAGCGATCAGTATGGAGGAACCTCCGCAACCTCAGGGGGTGGCGTTTGGATTCCTAATAATAGGTACGCTAAAGCAGAAAAAGTCGATGATTCTGATCAAGATGCGAGAGATTATATTAATAGCGTATCACCAGAAGGAAAAATTAAAGATGAGTTAGTTGAAACCTATATTGCTGAAGGACCTAAAATGATCGACTATCTGCACGAGAATTCACAAGTAAAATATAGAAATTTGGCTCACTATCCAGATTATTTTCCAGATAATCCGGGCGGAAAAGCTGGAAATAGATCAATGGAACCAGAGCCTATAAAAGGCACCGAGCTCGGTGATGATCTCGGCAGATTAAGAGGTCAACATCCTCAAACAGCTTTTACAATGGGCCCAATTAATATGAACTTCACGCAAGTAGAGGGCCAGCTACTTTTGGGTGCCTTGCCAGGCTGGAAATCTCAATTTGCAAAATTGTTTACAAAATATATTTTAGATATTCCCATGAGAATAAAGTGGGGCTGGAAAGATAGAAGATTGACGATGGGTAATGCAGGTGTAGCCAGACTAATCTTGTCATTAAAAGATAGAAATGTAGATATGTGGACAATGACCTCAATGACAGATCTTATTGATCAAAATGGTTCCGTTATAGGTATAAAAGCTATGCAAGATAATAAAGAAATTAATATCAAAGCAAACAAAGGAGTAATTCTTGCTGCTGGTGGGTTTGAGAAAGATCAAAGTTTAAGAGATCAATACCTACCTAAGCCTTCAAAGGCTGAGTGGAGTGCTGCGAATACCTTTAATACAGGAGACGCATTAAAAGCTGCTTTAAGATTAGGAGCAGACACTCATCAAATGGATACCGGTTGGTGGTCGACTGTTATGAAAGTTCCAGGTCAAGATAAAGGCTGGTTATCTATGGTTGATAAATCAATGCCTGGAAATTTTACCGTTAATAAAAAGGGAGAAAGGTTTTCAAATGAATCACAAAATTATGTAAGTTTTGTAAATGATATGTTTGATAAATATGCGGAAGGTAATCCATGTGCTCCCTGTTATATGGTTTTTGATAGTACCTTTAGAAAAAATCGACCTTGCGGTCCACTTCTTCAAGCTTCAATGCAACCAGATTCTGCTGTACCTAAGGAATGGTGGACGCCTACCTTTTTGTCTAAAGGAGATACATTAGAGGAGCTTGCTGAAATTGCAGGTATCGATATCGATGGCTTATTAGCGACTCAAGCTAAAGTAAACGAATATTCTAAGTCTGGCAAAGATCTTGATCTTCAAAGAGGAGATAGTGTTTATGATAGGTACTATGGCGATCCATCAGTTACTCCAAATCCGTGCTTAGCGCCATTAGAGAAAGGTCCATTTTATTGCATGGTTTTATATCCTGGGGAAATGGGTACCGCCGGAGGACTAGTAATTGATACACATGCTAGAGTGCTAAATAAAGAGGGACAAGTTATAAACGGACTATATGCATGTGGAAATTGTTCAACAGCCTTACTTCCAACATATCCAGGTCCTGGTTCTACCCTTGGACCAGCAATGACTTTTGGTTATTTAGCAGCTAAAGATATTACTGGCTCAAATTTTTGAGAATGAATTTCTCTGGTAAAACCGCCCTAATTACAGGCTCTGGTCAAGGAGTCGGAGAGGGTATAGCCAGGGCTCTTGCTTCATATGGTGCAAATGTAAGCCTGGCTGGAAGAACTTTATCAAAAGTACAATTAGTGGCTGATGAAATTAATAGTTCGGGTGGATCAGCAATTGCGATCGAATGCGATGTTAAAGATCTCGGTTCAATAAACAATTCAATTACACTAACTCTTTCTAAATTTGAGTCCTTAAATATTTTAATAAATAATGCGCAAGAGGTTCCCTTAGGAAATTTGCTAGATGTAACAGATGAATCATTTTTAAATGGATGGAATTCAGGACCTTTGGCTACATTTAGATTTATGAAATCCTGCTATCCCCACCTTAAAGGAGATGGAAAGGTAATTAACCTCGCTAGCTCATCTGCTTTAAGGCCTGATTCAAGCTCATATGGGGCATATGCTGCCGTAAAAGAATCTATCAGATCAATATCAAGAGCAGCTGCTGTTGAATGGGGACCAGACAATATTATGGTGAATTGTATTATGCCCCTTGCAAAATCTGCTGGAATGGATTGGTGGATGAATGAAAATCCAGATGAGGCAAATGAATTTTTGAAAACTATTCCTTTAGGAAAAGTTGGCGATTGCAAGGATGATATAGGTGAAGCTGTATGTCATCTTCTATCAGACGGTATGAATTATATTACTGGATCCACGATTATGCTTGATGGGGGACAAGCTTTTTTAAGGTAAATACCATATGGATAAATTACAAATGTTATTAGATATCGAAGAGATTAAAAATCTAAAACATAGATATTTTAGAGCCATTGATATGGCAGATTTTGATCTGCTTGATGGAGTCTTTGCAGAAAATATTACAATTGATTATCGTGGAGGTACTTATAGGTGGGAGTCAGAGGGCAAAAATACAATTAAGGAAAGTCTAAGGCATGCATTTCACAACCAATCAGCCGCAATGCATACAGCCCATCATCCTGAAATTGATATTCTTTCAGAAACTGAGGCAACAGGAAAATGGTATCTTCAAGATATATTTTACAATTTTGATTTAGATAGTGTCACTCAGGGTACTGCGTTGTATGAAGATAAATACATCAAGGTAAATGAGAGTTGGCTAATTTTACATTCTGAGTATGATCGTATTTGGGAACAAGTCTCACCGATCAATCCAAAGGATAAATTTACAAAAATTCTTTTAAAAGAAAAAGGAATAAAAAAAAAGGAATAAACATGAAAGAAAAAGTTCAATCTGCCTTGGATAATTACGTTTTAGCTTATAGGAATAATGATAAATCTCTTTTTAGAAGTCTATGGGATGACGAAGCAGTATTTGAGGATCCTGTGGGAGCCGATCCATGTAATGGAATAGAAGCTATATGTGCATTTTGGGACTTTGGTCATGCAGATGGCATGGAAATTAAACCTACAAACGTTGAGACAGTAGTTTGTGCTAATGAAGGCATATTAAAAGCTACAATGGAGGTAAGAAATACAAGTGATAATTCAGGAATGGATATTTCAATTGTTGACCATTTTGTTGTGAATACGGACGGCAAGATTTTAAGTGGGAGAGCTTTTTGGGATGAATCATCAATTTCAAGCCCAAGTAATATCAAGTCAATTGATGTAAATATCGATGATTTTAAAGATAGGAATTAAGTTCTTCGTCATATATGCAACTGAGTGTTAATTTAAATAAAATTGCTCTATTAAGAAATTCTCGTGGCAATGATAGCCCATCATTAATTGATTACGCTTTGCTTTGTATTGAATTAGGCGTTGATGGATTAACCCTTCATCCCAGACCAGATCATCGCCATGCAACATCTGAAGATGCTATAGCTATCGCAAAAATATGCAAAGACAACAATATTGAATTCAATTTAGAAGGAAATCCATTTTCATTACCCATGGGAGCTTTTCAAGGCTTTCAAAATATTTGCAATTTATCTACTCCGAATCAAATTACATTAGTTCCCGATTCACTCGATCAAATTACCTCAGATCATGGTTGGCAGCCTGATTATCTTGCAACTGAGCTAAAGGATTTTCTTTTAAACATTAAGGATTCGTCTTCGCGTTGTAGCTTATTTATTGATATAAATATTAGAGCTGTTGAGTATGCTGCTGATTTAGGCTTTCAAAGAGTTGAATTTTATACAGGACCATTTGCTCATTACATTGAAAGAAATGATATCGAAAAAACTAATAAAATAAAAAAGGAATTAACTCTCTGTATTGATAAGGCAAAAGAACTAAACCTTGGTATTAATGCGGGACATGATTTAAATCTTGGTAACCTCTCTCATTTAAAAGAGTGCGGCGTAATAGATGAAGTTTCTATTGGACATGCAATTATGACTGACGCATTGAAATTTGGCTTTCGCAACACCATAATAAAATATCTAGAATTAATAAGGAATGATTGATGTCAATTGAAGAAAAAATTAAAGAGCAAATTAAAAATAATAGTATTTTGCTTTATATGAAGGGATCTCCCTATGAACCAAAATGCGGATTTTCTGCTAAAACAGTTCAAGCCTTAATAGATTGTGGAGCTGAGTTCTCATACGTTGATATTTTAGATAATCAAGAAATTAGGCAAACCTTACCAAACATTTCTGATTGGCCTACTTTTCCGCAACTTTTTGTAAGCGGTGAGTTAATAGGGGGGTGTGATATTATCACTGAGATGCATGAGGCGGGGGAACTTCAGGCTATTATTAAAGAAGTTGCTTCTGAATAACTAGCCAAAATCTTTAAGCATCGCTTTTAATTCAAGCGAATGTTGTTCTTCTTCGCTTATCATGCTTCTAGCATATTCCTCAAGGTAGATTGATGAATCTTCCACGATAGATAAAAGTTTTTTATATAAACTCAGCGCATGCAACTCATGTTCCATTCCTTCTTCTAGGATATCCTTCAAGGAATGTCTATGAGTTTCAATAATTTTTGCAATCTTCAGGCTTGGGTGTCCATCCAAACCTACAAGGAGCTCGCCAGCTTGTTGAGCGTGTAACATTGACTCAGTTGCTTGTTCCTTTAAGAAAGTTACTATTGGAATTCTGTAAGGCCCAGTGACCATTAACGATGAATGAGTATATCTAACAACTCCAGCTAATTCATACTCAATTATTTCATTTAGAGTATCGCAAACTTCTTTAGTATTTAATGTTTTCATATTACAGATATTTTTATAATATTAAAGAATATATTTCTTTTTTTCTACTTTGTAAAGTACTGATATTAGGTATTTTTTTAATGATAATCATTATCACTATGGTATTTATTCTCATTTATGAA
>ERZ802830.2787-NODE-2787-length-15464-cov-17.9067_pt1 | contig 15464 bp, 11 predicted proteins | sample MGYA00345654_ERZ802830 | MGnify/ENA primary metagenome ERZ802830 (study PRJEB30503, sample SAMEA104212375) | marine metagenome | biome: Westerlies Biome; feature: [SRF] surface water layer (ENVO:00010504) within the epipelagic zone...; material: water... | reverse complement strand
CTATCGTCCCCACGTTTACGTGCGGCTTATTACGTTCAAATTTTTCCTTGGCCATTACCTTTCCTTAAAGTGAAGTAGATCTATGTTCGAATTCGATCCATTACCGACGCTGGTACCTCTGCATAGTTTGCAAATTCCATCGTATACGTTGCCCTGCCTTGAGTGCTGCTGCGCAAATCCGTCGAATACCCGAACATTTCGGATAACGGTACCTCTGCCCGCACCACCTTGCCGGCTGGATTTTCTTCCATGCCGTTAATCATGCCGCGGCGCCGATTTAGGTCGCCTACGACATCTCCCATATAATCTTCTGGCGTTACCACTTCTACAGTCATAACTGGCTCCAAAAGAACCGGGCTCGCCGTCATCGCCCCTTCACGGAGCGCCATCGCGGCAGCGATTTTAAACGCCATTTCTGAGGAGTCCACCTCATGAAACGAACCGTCTATCAATGTAGCTTTTACACCAATTAATGGGTGGCCGGCGAGAACGCCATTTTGCATTTGCTCAGCGATGCCCTTATCGATCGCCGGTATATATTCTTTCGGGATGACCCCGCCAACGATCGAGTCGACGAACTCATAAGCGTAGTTGCCTTCTTCGTCTCGCAGCGGCTCCAGACGCAACTTAACGTGCCCGTATTGTCCGCGCCCACCGGACTGACGAATAAATTTGGCTTCGTGTTCTATATTCGATTGGATGGTTTCTCGATACGCCACTTGGGGCTTACCGATATTTGCTGCTACGCCGAACTCACGCTGCATCCGGTCAACAATAACCTCAAGATGCAATTCGCCCATACCTGAAATGATCATTTGGCCCGTTTCTTTATCGGTCTCTACACGAAAAGAAGGATCCTCCTGAGCGAGTTTGCCGAGGGCCACAGTCAACTTTTCCTGATCCGCGACAGACTTTGGCTCAACCGCCACCGAGATCACTGGATCAGGGAATTCCATCCGCTCCAAGGTGATAGCTTTCTCTTTACTGCACAGAGTTTCACCCGTGGTGACATCTTTCAAACCGATTGCCGCAGCGATGTCACCAGCCCGGACTTCTTTGATCTCTTCACGGTTATTGGCGTGCATTTGCACCATACGACCGATTCGCTCGCGCTTGTCTTTGATCGGGTTGTAGACCTGATCGCCGGTCTTCAAAACACCCGAATAGACACGGAAAAAAGTCAAAGTCCCGACAAAGGAATCTGTCGCAATCTTAAATGCCAATGCAGCAAAGGGCGCATCGTCCTCGGCATGCCGTGTAGCCAGATCGCCGTTAGATAAGGTGCCATCAATCGCTTTGACTTCTGTCGGCGCTGGCAAAAAATCCACCACTGCATCTAATACCGATTGCACGCCTTTATTCTTGAACGCGCTGCCACAAAGTGCTGGGACAATTTCATTCGCCAATGTTCGAATTCGCAAACCCTGACGCAGATCGGCCTCATTAAGGGCACCCTCTTCCAGATAACGGTCCATTAGCTCTTCGTTGGCTTCAGCCGCAGCTTCCATCAACTCTTCCCGCATACTTTCGGCTGTTTCTAGGAGATCTTCTGGAATGTCTTCGGTTCGGTGACTGAGGCCCTGATCGTCATCACTCCAATAAATTGCGCGCATAGTGATTAAATCGACGACGCCAGCGAATAACTCCTCTGCTCCGATGGCTAACTGCAAAGGGACTGGGTTCGCACCCAGTCGATCGCGTATTTGTTCGACGACTCTGGTGAAGTCGGCGCCTTGTCGGTCCATTTTGTTGACAAATACAACGCGCGGCACTTCGTACTTGTTGGCCTGACGCCATACAGTTTCCGACTGCGGCTCCACCCCAGAGGTACCGCAAAATACGACTACCGCACCGTCTAACACTCGCAGGCTGCGCTCCACTTCAATCGTGAAGTCTACGTGCCCAGGGGTGTCAATAATGTTGATTCGATGCTCATCGAATTGTTGGGACATGCCGCGCCAAAAACAGGTCGTGGCTGCGGATGTGATAGTGATCCCGCGCTCTTGCTCTTGCTCCATCCAGTCCATGACCGCTGCGCCGTCATGGACCTCACCAATCTTATGGGACAAACCGGTATAGAACAGAACCCGCTCTGTGGTAGTCGTCTTACCCGCATCCACATGAGCGACGATGCCTATGTTGCGATAGCGGCCGATAGGCGTCGAACGAGGCATACCCGTTGTCTCGGATTAGCAGAAGGATGGATTAGTAGCGATAGTGCGCGAACGCCTTGTTAGCATCAGCCATACGATGCGTGTCTTCCCGCTTCTTAACCGCCGACCCACGACCTTCGGCTGCATCCATAAACTCGCCAGCTAGTCGAGCGGCCATAGACTTCTCACTGCGTGAGCGGGCGCTGTCTACCAACCAACGCATTGCCAGAGCTTGACGTCGCGAGGGGCGAACTTCAACTGGCACCTGATAGGTCGCACCACCCACACGGCGTGACTTAACCTCTACCATGGGCGCTATAGCGTCCAAGGCTTTTTCAAAAACTTCGATGGGATCTGCGTTGTCACGCTCCTGTACCCGATTAAGAGCGCCATAGACAATACTTTCGGCAACCGCTTTTTTGCCACTCACCATGACGTGGTTAATAAACTTAGCAACCACTTGGTTGTTGAACTTAGGATCGGGCAGAATTTCCCGTTTGGCTATTACGCGACGTCTTGGCATGTTTTTCTCCTTTCTTCAGGTCTCCCCCGAACCACCGGGGCCTTACTGAGAATATCTAAGTAGTGTGAGGCGCTGGCCTCTACGTTATTTCGTAACCGTTACTTCGGTCGCTTGGCACCATATTTGGAGCGCCCCTGACGGCGATCAGCTACGCCAGACGTGTCCAATGTTCCGCGAATGGTGTGATAGCGCACACCGGGCAGATCCTTAACTCGACCACCGCGGATAAGCACAACCGAGTGTTCCTGAAGATTGTGGCCTTCACCGCCAATGTAAGACGTTACCTCATATCCGTTTGTTAAACGCACACGGCAAACCTTGCGCAATGCGGAGTTCGGCTTTTTAGGTGTGGTCGTATACACACGTGTACACACGCCCCGTTTTTGCGGGCATGCCTGCAGTGCTGGAACGATATTTTTCACCACTTTACGCTTTCGCGGCTTTCTTACTAACTGGCTAATTGTTGCCATGCTCGATCTTTCTCCACTTTTTATCCACCGAGTGATCCGGTCACCAGGTGGGGGCGCATTCTAATCACGCCCCATTTAATTCACAAGACTGTTAACACCAAGGTTTTGCCCGCTTTGGCAGCGCGGTTCGGCTTAGTCCGAACTCTGAGCCGCCAATGCTTCACTAAGCGCCTGTTCGATCTCATCAGCAGTCGCCGTCTCACGATCACCTGCCGCTAGCTCTTCTTCGCGCTGCCGCTTGCGATCCGCATGATAAGTTAGACCAGTGCCAGCAGGAATAAGTCGGCCTACGACCACGTTCTCTTTTAGCCCACGCAAGTAGTCTTTCTTGCCAGTGACCGCAGCTTCAGTAAGTACACGAGTTGTCTCCTGGAATGACGCCGCTGAGATGAATGACTCCGTCGCCAACGATGCTTTAGTAATTCCAAGTAAAATTCGTTGGAATTCTGCAGGAGCTTTATCTTCTGCGAGCAACCCAGCATTTATCTCACGGATCTGCGAGTACTCCTGTTGTTCACCACGAATCAGATGCGAATCGCCTGAGTGGGTGACCTCTACCTTGCGCAGCATCTGACGAACAATAACTTCAATGTGCTTATCATTGATCGTCACCCCTTGCAGGCGATAAACCTCTTGGATCTCGTTAACGATATACTTCGCCAACTCTTCCACACCTTTCAGTCGCAGGATATCGTGAGCACTGAACGGCCCATCGCATACGATTTCGCCCTTCTCAACTTGCTCACCATCAAAGACGCCAATTGTCCGCCATTTAGGAATAAGCGTTTCTACCGGATCGCCGTCCGCAGGGGTGATCACTAAGCGGCGCTTGCCCTTGGTTTCTTTACCAAAGGAGACAGCACCCGTCGCCTCAGCAAGAATAGCTGGCTCTTTCGGCTTCCTTGCTTCAAACAGGTCCGCAACTCGCGGCAAACCACCAGTAATATCGCGTGTCTTCGATCCTTCTTGAGGAATCCTCGCAATAATGTCACCAATACCTATCTTCGAACCATTTTCGGTATTCAGAATCGCATTATTCGGCATGAAGTAATTCGCGGGAACCTCGCTACCCGGAAGCATCACCGCGCCGCCCTTGGCGTCCACAAGTCGTACCGCTGGCCGCAGGTCTTTCGCAGCACTGGGCCGATCTTTCGGATCAAGTACCGTAATGTTGCTGAGTCCGGTAAGTTCATCCGTTTGACGATTCATCGACAAACCTTCTTCCATTTCGTGGAATTCGATTGCACCGGCCACTTCCGCAACAATCGGGTGAGTCAACGGATCCCATTGCGCTATGACCTGGCCTGCATCCACCGCATCCCCTTCATTAGCGGACAATACCGCCCCGTATGGCAGCTTGTAACGCTCACGCTCGCGACCATGATCGTCCGCAACGGCAACCGCTCCCGAACGACTAACCGCAACCAGTTCCCCGGTTTCCCGCTGCACCGTCTTAAGGTTATGCAGTCTTACCGTACCGCCGTGTTTGACTTGGATATTGTCTACCGCGGAAGCCCTTGATGCAGCGCCCCCGATGTGAAAAGTCCGCATCGTTAACTGGGTACCGGGCTCACCGATCGATTGTGCGGCGATAACACCCACGGCCTCACCGACGTTCACAAAGTGGCCTCGAGCAAGATCGCGGCCATAGCATGTTCGACAGACGCCATGCGCTGTTTCACACGTAATTGCCGATCGCACCCACATTTCATCAATGCCCAATTCATCAAGGCGCTCTACCCAAGCCTCGTCAATGAGCGTGCCACGCTCGATTAAGATCTCTTTGCCATCAGCCGCATGAATATCTTGCGCAACAGTACGGCCTAAAACCCGAGCACCAAGAGGCAAGACCACATCGCCGCCCTCAATAATCGAGGTAACAAACAATCCGTCTTTCGTACCACAGTCTTGGTCTGTGATTACAACGTCCTGCGCGACGTCTACCAAACGCCGAGTCAAATATCCGGAGTTTGCGGTCTTCAACGCGGTATCGGCCAGACCTTTTCGTGCACCATGGGTCGAAATGAAATACTCGTTTACAGTTAAGCCTTCGCGAAAGTTTGCCGTAATCGCATTTTCGATAATGGAACCATCGGGTCGGGTCATCAATCCGCGCATACCCGCCAGCTGGCGTATCTGGGCAGGCGAACCACGGGCCCCAGAATCAGCGTAGATGTAGACTGAATTGAACGAAGTCTGTTCTTCGTCCTGACCCTCTTTGTTTACTACCGATTCCTTAGAAATACCATCCATCATGGCGCGCGCCACCAGATCATTAGCGCGCAACCAAATGTCTACCACCTTGTTGTATTTTTCCCCTTGGGTAACCAATCCCGAAGCGTACTGCGACTCGATTTCTTCAACCTCAGCCTCGGCCTCAGCAATGATCGTACTTTTCGCTTGCGGAATAACAAAATCTTCCACGCCGATTGAAGCGCCCGAAGATGTCGAACGTGCAAAACCGGCGTACATCAATTGGTCGGCAAAAATTACCGTATCCTTTAGACCACAACGGCGATAACAATCATTGATGAGCGTTGAAATTGCTTTTTTGTCCATGGCTTTGTTGACCATATCGAAGGGCAACATTTTTGGCACGATGTCGTAGAGCAGCGCGCGCCCCACCGTTGTTTCATAGACTTGAGATTGAGAGGTAACCCCGCCTGCTTCATCGGCCGAATGCTCCTCAACGCGCACCCTTACTCGGGCATGCAAGCCTACCTGCTGAGCATAAAATGCTCTGTGCACCTCGTCGATGTTCGCAAATACTGAGCCTTCACCAAGAGCATTAATTTTTTCCCGCGTCATGTAATAAATGCCCAAAACAACGTCTTGAGAGGGCACGATTATCGGTTCGCCGCTTGCTGGAGACAAAATGTTGTTGGTCGACATCATCAACGCGCGGCTTTCCAGCTGTGCCTCCAATGTCAAAGGTACGTGTACCGCCATTTGATCGCCGTCAAAATCCGCGTTGTATGCACTACAAACCAACGGATGCAATTGAATCGCTTTACCTTCAATCAAAACTGGCTCAAAGGCTTGAATTCCCAATCGATGCAGAGTTGGAGCACGATTAAGCATTACAGGATGCTCGCGAATCACGCCCGCTAAGATATCCCAGACATCTGCGGTTTCCCGCTCTACCATTTTCTTGGCAGCTTTGATTGTGGTAGCTAGCTGCAATTCTTCGAGCTTGCCAAAAATGAACGGCTTGAACAGTTCCAGCGCCATCTTCTTGGGCAACCCGCATTGGTGTAGCTTCAATGTTGGGCCGCAAACAATCACAGAACGGCCCGAATAGTCGACTCGCTTACCCAGCAAGTTTTGACGGAAACGGCCCTGCTTGCCTTTAATCATGTCAGCCAATGATTTGAGCGGCCGCTTATTTGAGCCGGTAATTGCTCGGCCTCGTCTACCATTATCCAGCAACGCATCTACTGACTCCTGCAGCATGCGTTTTTCGTTACGAACAATGATGTCCGGCGCAGACAGGTCTAACAACCGCTTAAGTCGATTGTTTCGATTAATCACTCGGCGATAAAGATCGTTCAAATCCGACGTCGCAAAACGACCACCTTCCAGCGGCACTAGCGGACGAAGATCTGGCGGCAATACCGGGAGTACGGTCATAACCATCCACTCCGGCTTATTCCCAGACTTCACAAACGCTTCCATGAGTTTTAGGCGCTTGGAAAATTTCTTTATCTTAGTCTCTGAATTGGTTGCAGGAATTTCTTCTCGCAGTTGCGCGATCTCAGCGTCCATGTCCAGATTCAGCAACAGCTGCTGAACGGCTTCGGCGCCCATCCGAGCGTCGAATTCATCACCGTACTCTTCAAGATTTTGGTAATACTCTTCATCGGTGAGCAACTGCCCGACCTCTAGATCGGTCAATCCTGCATCAATGACAACAAAGGACTCAAAATAAAGAACCCGCTCAATGTCCCTTAGCGTCATATCCAGTAATAAGCCTATGCGCGAGGGCAGAGACTTCAAAAACCAAATGTGCGCCGTGGGGCAGGCTAATTCGATATGCCCCATACGTTCACGTCGAACTTTGGTAAGGGTGACTTCGACGCCACACTTTTCACAAATTACGCCTCGATGCTTGAGCCGCTTATACTTGCCACAGAGGCACTCATAATCTTTGGTTGGGCCAAAGATACGCGCGCAAAATAGACCATCGCGTTCGGGCTTAAAGGTGCGATAGTTAATCGTTTCCGGCTTTTTCACTTCACCGAATGACCACGATCGGATCATTTCCGGTGATGCTAAACCAATGCGTAACGCATCGAATTCTTCTACGCCGCCTTGGGCCTTTAATAAGTTAAGTAAGTCTTTCACGATCTTTCCTCATGCTTTTTGGACGCCAGCCTTTTCGGCTGAGTTACGCCTAATCTTTCTTGGATCAGGCTACCCAAGGTCACTAGTCAGTTTCCAACTCAATGTTAATGCCCAAGGATCTGATCTCCTTGACCAACACGTTGAAGGACTCCGGCATCCCCGGCTCCATCTTAAAGTCACCATCCACAATATTTTTGTACATCTTGGTGCGGCCGTTTACGTCATCCGACTTGACCGTAAGCATCTCTTGCAGGGTATAAGCAGCGCCGTAAGCTTCAAGAGCCCACACTTCCATTTCCCCGAATCGCTGACCACCAAATTGCGCCTTACCACCAAGTGGTTGCTGCGTTACCAGACTATACGAACCCGTCGACCGCGCATGCATCTTATCGTCCACCAAGTGGTTGAGCTTCAGCATATACATGTAGCCAACAGTCACAGGCCGATCAAAAGCATCCCCTGTACGACCATCGAAGAGCGTTGTTTGACCACTACTCGGAAGGCCCGCTAGCTCTAACATCGCCTTGATTTCCTCTTCTTGAGCACCGTCAAATGCTGGCGTCGCAAAAGGCAATCCTGTTCGCAGGTTATTGGCCAAATGCAAGACCTCGGCGTCGCTCAAAGATTTTAGCTCAACCGGGTTACCCACTTGATTGTAAACTTCCGTGAGGAACTTTCGGATCTCCGCCGTTTTTCGCTGCTCTTCCAGCATGTTGTTAATGCGGTCGCCAATACCACGGGCAGCCCACCCCAAGTGGACTTCTAACACCTGCCCCACATTCATCCGTGAAGGAACCCCCAAAGGGTTGAGCACGATGTCTACCGGCTCGCCATGCTCATCAAAAGGCATATCCTCGACAGGCATAATTACCGAAATCACGCCTTTGTTACCGTGACGTCCGGCCATTTTATCGCCTGGCTGAATACGACGCTTGATGGCCAAATAAACCTTCACAATCTTTAGTACACCCGGCGCAAGATCATCTCCGCTCTCTAGCTTACCGCGCTGATCTTCATAGATTGCATCAAGTCCGGCCTTACGCTCCTTTAAATGCGCGTCCGCTTTATCAATTTGGCCATTCAAACTGTCGTCCTGCATCCGGATGCGGAACCAATCATCGCCGGCAAGCGTTTGCAGATATGCGTCATCAATCTGATCACCCTTGCTTTTGCCTGGCGCGCTGGCGACCTTATTTCCTAACAGGGCGCGCTGCAGTCGCTCGTAAGTCGCAGTCTCAACAATGCGATATTCGTCGTCGAGATTCTTACGAATCTCAGCCAGCTGAGAATATTCAATGTCTTTCGCCCGCTGATCTTTTTCCACACCATCACGCGTGAACACCTGAACATCAATCACCGTGCCCTTAACGCTGCTCGGCACACGCTGGGAAGAATCTTTAACGTCAGAGGCTTTCTCGCCGAAAATCGCTCGTAGTAGTTTTTCTTCTGGTGTCAGTTGAGTTTCGCCCTTCGGCGTGACCTTCCCCACCAGAATATCGCCAGCATTGACTTCCGCTCCGATATAAACAATGCCAGACTCATCAAGTTTCGATAAGGCGCCCTCACCGACATTGGGAATATCACAGGTGATTTCTTCAGGCCCTAACTTAGTATCGCGAGCGATACAGGTAAGCTCTTGAATATGGATGCTGGTGAAGCGGTCCTCTTTTACCACCCGCTCTGAGACTAAGATAGAGTCTTCAAAGTTATAGCCATTCCAAGGCATGAAGGCGATGCGCATGTTTTGCCCGAGCGCAAGCTCGCCCATATCAATTGACGGGCCATCTGCCAAAATATCTTGCTTGGCAATGACATCACCTGGCTTAACCAAAGGACGCTGATTGATACAGGTATTTTGGTTAGATCGGGTAAACTTGGTTAGGCTATAAATATCTACGCCCGCCTCGCCCGCCTCGGTTTCAGCATCCGCTACGCGCACTACGATACGGCCTGCATCCACACTATCCACGACGCCACCGCGCCGCGCAATCACACAAACCCCGGAGTCCCGGGCGACATTACGCTCCATACCGGTACCAACCAAGGGCTTCTCTGCTTTAAGCGTCGGCACTGCCTGACGCTGCATGTTAGAACCCATCAATGCGCGATTAGCGTCGTCGTGTTCAAGGAACGGTATTAAAGATGCCGCTACCGAGACCACCTGCTTGGGTGACACATCCATAAAGTTGACATTTTCTGCTGCGGTCTTGGTGAACTCGTTACGATGCCGTACATCCACCATATCCGCAGTGAAGCGGCCTTTGTTATCCACCGGCGCACTGGCTTGGGCAATAACATATTCCGCCTCATCAATTGCCGATAAATACTCTACGTCCTTAGTGACAACCCCGTTTACCACAGGGTGGTAGGGAGACTCCAAGAATCCATATTCATTGGTACGCGCATACGTCGCCAAACTATTAATCAACCCGATATTGGGGCCTTCTGGTGTTTCAATAGGGCACACACGTCCGTAGTGCGTAGAGTGAACATCGCGAACTTCAAAACCTGCACGTTCGCGCGTCAATCCACCCGGCCCAAGAGCCGATACCCGACGCTTATGCGTCACCTCGGATAACGGATTGTTTTGATCCATGAATTGGGAAAGTTGCGAAGACCCAAAGAATTCCTTGACCGCCGCTGCTACAGGCTTGGCATTGATCATGTCTTGAGGCATCAAACCTTCCGACTCAGCCAAACTCAGTCGCTCTTTCACGGCTCGCTCAACCCGGATCAGGCCTACTCTGAACTGGTTTTCCGCCATTTCGCCAACCGAACGAACTCGTCGATTACCCAAATGGTCGATGTCATCCACCGAGCCCTTACCATTTCTAATATCTATCAACGTTTTAAGAACGCTAACGATGTCATCTTTACCTAACGTGCCCTCACCCTCTATTTCTTCACGACCCAATCGTCTGTTGAACTTCATGCGCCCAACCGCTGACAAATCATATCGATCATTAGAGAAGAATAGATTGCTGAACAAGTTCTCCGCCGCTTCCTTCGTCGGCGGCTCCCCTGGACGCATCATGCGATATATCTCGACCAATGCCTCTAATTTGTTTCGGCTAGGATCAATTCGCAGCGTATCTGAAACGAACGGACCACAATCTAGGTCATTGGTATAAATAGTCTGAAACTCGCTCGAGCCTAACTCCGTCAACTGCTCCATCACCTCCTCGGTGATCACGGTATTGCACGGTATCGCAACTTCACCGGTTGATTGGTCGACCAGATCTTTAGCCGTTACTTGATCGAGCAGATATTCATTGGGAACCGATAACTTGGTCATCCCGCTGTCCTGCAACAAGCGAACGTGACGAGCAGTAATTCTGCGACCGGTTTCCACAATGACTTTACCATCGGCACCTAAGATATCGAAGGTAGCCACATCACCACGGAGGCGCTCGGCGATCAGCTCAACGGCCAACGCGCCGTCTTTAAAATAAAACGTATTAGTCTCGAAAAAGGTCTCTAAAATTTCCTCACTCGTATACTCCAGAGCACGCAAAATGATACTGGCTGGGAGCTTTCTACGCCGATCTATGCGCACAAATACGCAATCTTTGGGATCGAATTCAAAGTCGAGCCATGACCCACGATACGGGATTACTCGGGCGTTATAGAGCAGCTTGCCAGATGAGTGAGTCTTGCCCTTGTCGTGATCGAAAAATACGCCTGGCGAACGATGCAGTTGAGAAACCACAACGCGCTCAGTTCCATTGATTACGAAGGTGCCGTTTTCAGTCATTAGGGGTATTTCACCCATATAGACTTCTTGTTCTTTGACGTCTTTAACCGTTTTGTTCGAAGATTCTTTGTCATAGATGATCAAACGGACTTTGACGCGTAAAGGAGCAGCATAGGTAATGCTGCGCAGCGTACATTCCTTCACATCAAACGCAGGCTCACCCAATTTGTAATCCACGTACTCTAGAGCTGCGCTACCAGAATAACTCACAATCGGGAAAACCGACTTGAACGCTGCGTGCAAGCCAGACTCAGCACGCTCCGTAGCGTCTTTTCCAACCTGCAAAAATTTGTTGTAAGAGTCGACCTGTATCGCCAACAGGTACGGCAGCTCCATTGTCTGCGACAGCTTGCCAAAGTCCTTCCGGATACGCTTCTTCTCGGTAAAGCTAAACGCCATGCGAATCTCCTACACTCAATTACGAAACTTTTTTAGAGCCAAAGCTCTGGGAAACAGCCAAGGGCCAACGCTCGCTATTCAAACTTAAGAACAGCGAGGCCGACCCTTCGCACAAAACGAAAGTGCTGATTGCTATTTCAACTCTACCGTTGCGCCAGCTTCTTCAAGCTGCTTTTTGAAGTCTTCAGCTTCATCTTTGGTTGCGCCCTCTTTGACAGGCGACGGTGCTTCATCAACCAGCGCCTTGGCTTCTTTCAAACCAAGCCCAGTGATGGCACGAACAGCCTTGATGACATTGACTTTCTTATCGCCCACACCAGCAAGTACAACATCAAATTCATCTTTTTCTTCAGCTGCAACTGCGTCGCCGCCTGCTGCTCCGGCTGCCGGAGCAGCGGCTACAGCGGCCGCGGCCGAAACGCCGAATTTTTCTTCCATATCGGAAATGAGGTCGACTACCTCCATAACGCTCATCTCAGCGATTGCGTTCAATACGTCTTCTTTGGACAGTGCCATTTTTAGTTCTCCTAAATTCTAAAGCGAATAATTCTGAGGTGTTTAACCTTCTGCCTGTTTCTGATCTCTGATAGCAGCTACGGTTCGAGTTAACTTGCCCGGCACTTCGTTTAAGGTACGAGCCAACTTAACAACCGGTGCTTGCATAACGCTCATGAGCAAGGATCGCGCTTCGTCCAAGGTCGGTAACATGGCAACACGATCAAGCTGATCGGCTCCTAACATTTCACCGCCAATAGACAGAGCCTTGATTTCTAGGTCTTCTAGCTCCTTTGCGCAATCCTTTAACAATCTTGCCGCGGCACCTGGATCTTCCTGAGAAAATGCCAGTAACGTGGGACCAACGAACGCATCGTTCAGGCACTCATATTCGGTACCTTCGACTGCTCGTTTTGCCAACGTATTTCTGACAACCCTGAGATACACACCGCTTTCGCGCGCCTTAACACGCATGTCGGTCATCTCAGCAACCGTCAGACCACGATAATCTGCAAGCACTGCTGACAAAGCAGAGGCGGCAACCTCATTCACTTCAGCAACAATCTGTTGCTTTTGTTCTATTCCTAGCGCCACGTGCTTCTCCGTTAGATGAGACTTATGCCTCATCGCGTTTAAAACAGCCTTAACTGTTTGCGTTAACGGCTTTATGCCGTATTGCGGCGAATCTCTTTCGCTTTAAGCCTTTAGCCGGCTTAAACCCCAGGAGACGGCTTCGTAAGTGTTCAAGACAAAAGCCCTGATACCTCATCGGCCTGCTGCTCCGCGAGCAGCTCACCATCTACGTAGGCAATTAAGCAGAGCCTCTGCTGCCAGCATCTTCATGCTTGCCTTGAGAAGCAACCGCACCTACGGTTTTTGACGGCACCGACTTATGCAAGCAAAAGCCGGACCTCCAAAATCAAAACATCCGACCTTAAGCCTCCAATGAGCTATGGTCGATGGAAATTCCTGGCCCCATGGTCGTTGACAGGGTCATCTTCTGCAAATACACGCCCTTCGCCGACGCAGGTTTCGCTTTTTTCAAATCGCCAACCAAAGCTTCTAAGTTTTCTTTGATTTGACCGATATCAAAACCTACTTGGCCAATACTGCCATGCACAATACCCGCCTTATCCGTCCGGAATTGCACTTGGCCCGCCTTAGCGTTTTTTACGGCAGTCTCAACGTCCGCTGTTACCGTACCAGTCTTGGGGTTGGGCATAAGACCTCTCGGTCCGAGCACTTTGCCCAGCTGCCCGACAATGCGCATGGCGTCCGGTGTCGCAATGACTACGTCGAAATCCATATTGCCAGCCTTTATCTGCTCACCCAAGTCTTCAAAGCCAACTAAATCTGCCCCTGCTGCAGTCGCTTTGTCAGCATTATCGCCCTGCGCAAAAACCGCTACACGGACGGATTTTCCTGTGCCATGCGGCAAAGTCGTTGCTCCGCGGACTACTTGGTCAGACTTTCGCGGATCGACCCCAAGGTTTATCGATACGTCAAATGATTCTTTGAATTTCGCCTTGGACAGATCGTTCAGAAGCCCTACCGCCTCTTCAATCGAGTAGGCTTTATCCGCATCTACTTTTTCTGCGATTGCGCGCATGCGCTTACTCAGCTTAGCCATCTATACGCCCTCCACATCGATGCCGGAAGCGCGCGCGGTGCCCGCAATCGTTCTCACTGCCGCATCCATGTCTCCAGCGGTAAGATCCGGCATTTTAATTTTGGCAATCTCTTCTAACTGCGCACGACTCACCTTCGCAACTTTATGAGTATTTGGTGTTGCCGATCCCTTGTCTACATTCGCTGCTTTTTGCAATAGCACTGCCGCAGGTGGGGTCTTAGTGATAAAAGTAAAGCTTTTATCCGCATAGACAGTAATAACCACCGGAATAGGCAGGCCTTGCTCGACCGACTGGGTCTGGGCATTAAATGCCTTACAGAAATCCATGATGTTTACACCGTGCTGCCCCAAAGCTGGGCCAACAGGTGGACTCGGATTTGCCTGACCGGCCGCGACCTGCAGCTTGATATAGGCATCGACTTTCTTAGCCATTCTCACTCCTTGTGGGTTCTAACATGCGGCCTCTAGGATATAGAGTCCGTCACTCCCCGTTTTTGTTACGAACAATCGTTATTGATCATTCGAATGAAGACCTATTAGCCTTTTTCCACCTGGCCAAAATCCAACTCGACAGGAGTTGAACGGCCAAAAATTGTTACTGCAACTTGCAAACGGCTCTTTTCGTAGTTCACCTCTTCTACAACACCGTTGAAGTCATTGAAGGGCCCATCAGTCACACGCACAATCTCGCCAGGCTCGAAAACCGTCTTCGGCGTTGCTTTTTCGCTGCCGGCGGCGACCCGATCTAGAATTGACGCGGCCTCCCTCGGCGATAAGGGGGCAGGCTGATCAGCTTTTCCACCGATGAAACCCATGACTCTCGGCGTTTCCTTAACAAGATGCCAAGTGTCATCATTCAATTCCATCTCGACTAAAACGTATCCAGGGAAGAATTTACGTTCACTGCGCCGCTTCTGCCCGCCGCGCATTTCCACGACCTCTTCTGTTGGAACGAGAATCTCGCCAAACATATCCTGATGGCTAGACAGATTCACCCGCTCCTGAAGCGCTCGAGCAACATTTTTTTCGAAGCCCGAATATGCATGCACAACGTACCAATTCTTCGACATCAGGTTATCCGATAATGGAGCTGACGAACCAGCTCAACAGTGAGTCCAGACCCCATAAGATCAGCGCGAATACCAATACAATTACCAGAACCACCAATGTGGTTTGGGTAGTTTCTTGGTTCGACGGCCAAACGACTCGCCTAATCTCAGTTCTTGCTTCCTTGATCAGGCTCCATATCCATTGCCCGCGCTCAGTTTGCACAGCGACTAGGCCGGCCAATATCGCTGCCGCTAAAATAGCAATGACGCGGACGAGCAATGATACTTCTTGGAAGTACCAATTGCCCACTACGCCACCCGCTAGGAGCGCAACGACAATTGACCATTTAAGCCAATCTAATGTTGTTCCGACACTCTTTTCCGCGCTCATATTTGCCATCTCTTGGCCCGCCTAGTTATTAGCCTCAGCACCCTCGCCCAACTACGCCTGCCAGTTATTGGCAGGCCAGGAGGGAATCGAACCCCCAACCTGCGGTTTTGGAGACCGCTGCTCTGCCAATTGAGCTACTGGCCTAACTGCTTGCACAAACCCATGCGAGTTGCTGCCTAAAACCTCAGCTCAGCTTAACCCTTAATTTTGGTTACGACGCCAGCACCCACCGTTCGGCCACCCTCTCGGATCGCAA
>ERZ802830.2786-NODE-2786-length-15465-cov-7.48235_pt1 | contig 15465 bp, 9 predicted proteins | sample MGYA00345654_ERZ802830 | MGnify/ENA primary metagenome ERZ802830 (study PRJEB30503, sample SAMEA104212375) | marine metagenome | biome: Westerlies Biome; feature: [SRF] surface water layer (ENVO:00010504) within the epipelagic zone...; material: water... | reverse complement strand
TCAGCTTTTTATCTTCAGCAAAAACAACAGGAAATGGGTTAAATTGGTCGAGAGAATTCTTTTCAAGTTTGGGACTTCCCAGTAGAACATTTTTACTATACTTCCATTTAGTCGCTTGGTTTATCGCTTTGTTTTTTTTCCTCCTTGTCAATTTCTAGGGCGCTTTTTTGTGAAAGTGGGGCGTACCCATGGGTGGGGTCTGCTAGGTAGCCTTTGCGAGCGGAAAGCAGTTTGAAGTGCTGTGCAAATGAATACTGGAGACTGATCCCACCTAATCAACCAACCACATCTTAATTTTGAGATTGTATATACCTAGAGGATGCCTGGAAGATGTCCGCTACTATCACCAAACTTTTCTATAGGAACATCAAGCCCATCGGCAATTGATAGCAGCATATTGGTCATTGGAGTTCCATCAGGCACACGTAAGTGTCTACCACCCTTAAGTTTACCGCTAGCTCCCCCGACAAGTACTGTCGGTAAATTATTATGCAAGTGGGCGTTAGAGTCGCTCAAACTTGAGCCATACAACACCACCGAATTTTCTAATATAGAACCGGTATCGTCTGCAGAATCCCGCAATTTTCCTAGTAGATAGGAAAACATTTCGACATGGTACTGATCTATGTTTTGCAACCGAGCCATACGAACGGGATCATTCTGGTGGTGCGAAAGACCGTGATGAGCATCAGGAACACCGATGGATGGATAGGCGCGATTTCCTCCCTCACGACTAAACATGAACGTTACAACACGCGTCAAATCCGCTTGGAACGCGATAGCTATGAGATCGCTCATAATCTTTAAGTGATCTTCAAAAGAAGGCGGGATTCCCTCAGGTCTATCGAGTGCTGGCAACTCTGCTGCCTCCCTTTGTTCGACATTTTGGATTCGACGTTCCACTTCACGGACCGAATCGAGATAGTCTGACAGTTTACTCCTGTCTGAAGCGCCAAGTTTTGGTACCAGACGTTGAGTGTCTTGAAGAACGAAATCTAGCAGGCTTCGGTTCTGCTTTAGTTGCATGGCGCGCGCTTTCGGATCGGTAGTTTCTCCGTCACCAAATAAACGCTCAAATACCCTTCTTGGGTTCGTTTCATAGGGCAGCGGTGTTGTAGGGGAACTCCAGGAAATTGTGTTGCTATATGCGCAGCTGTAACCAGAATCACAGCCACCAACCATCCTAACATCTTGTAAACCAATCTCTAATGAGGGAAGCGGTGTGGTCTGACCGATTTGTTGGGCAATCGCCTGATCTATTGACTGGCCATTACGGATATCAGCACCGCGAGTTTTCTTTGGATGCGCTCCAGTTAGCCAACTTGCCCCTGCTCTCGCGTGATCACCTGGCCCATCACCCAGAGCTTCACCATTTTTATGGTCAAGTCCACTTATAATAACTGTTTGATCCTGAAAATTTCTTAACGGACTCAGCGTTTTTGAAAGATCAAAATTGTTACCAATCTCGGTTGGGGTCCAATCTTTCATAATTATTCCATTAGCAGTGTAAACAAAAGCTGCTCGTGTCACAGGTTTAGCTGCTGATGCAAATGCCGGTGTCATCGCATCCAGGTAGGGAAGAGCAATAGTTGCCCCAACACCATGCAGGAAAGTACGACGGGACAGGTGCTTTTTAGTTACCATCTCAAGCCTCCGGAACAGATCTCATGCGAAAGGGTACACTACCTACAATACCGCCTACAAGAGCCGAAAACCGATAGTCGGACGCCTCAACTATTCGGCGAATCTCCCGAAGTGTGGACCGGTCAGAAGGCTCAAGTCCCCTTCCTATGGCATAGGTAAGTAATTTCTCTGCAAAAGTCTCAACGAATTCGTCTTTTCTCATCATAAGAACATTACGCAATCCATCAATTCCATCAACAATTGTGCCATCCGGCAGAGACCCGGTGTCATCAACTTCCAAGCCATGTTCAGTCACTCGCTTTCGACCGACCGCATCAAATGATTCCAATGCAAAACCAAGTGGATCAAGTCGGTCGTGGCAAACAGCACAGGCTGGATTTGCTCGATGCTGTTCTAAAGCCTCTCTCAAACTTCCCGCCGATATTTCAGCAGAATCGTCAAGCGCAGGGACATCCGGCGGTGGCGGGGGTGGGGGTGATCCAAGAAGGTTTTCCAGAACCCACTTACCTCGGAGCACCGGTGATGTTCGAGTCGGATAGGAAGTGACCATTAAAATACTACCCTGACCAAGCAAACCACCTCTGCCTGTGTCGAAAAGTGGTACGCGTCTAAAATAGCCACCTTCGACGCCGTCTATTCCATAGTACTCAGCGAGCCGTTCATTGACAAAAGTGTAATCAGCATCAATTAAATCAAGAATACTACGATCTTCCTTGATCATATTTGCTAAAAATAATTCCGTCTCTTGTTGGAAAGCAAATCGTAGTGAATTATCGAAATAATCGTATCGCTCTGGGTCTGGTGTCCAATCTTGCACATTCCGCAGATGCAACCACTGCCCACCAAAATTATTTACTAAGGCCCTAGCCTTTGGGTCGGTCAACATGCGGTCAATTTGGGCTGATAAAATTTCAGGTTTCTTTAAATTACCCTCTTCTGCAATTAACAATAATTCTTCGTCTGGGATACTGCTCCAGAGAAAAAAGGAAAGGCGAGATGCTAGATCGATATCAGACAGCTCATAGATCTCGTTTACGTTGCCGCCCTCTGGCAAAGCTGGGGATCTATAAAGAAAGCGCGGCGATACTAGCAGTCCACTTAGCGCCATTTCGATACCGTGTTCGAAACTACCACCGTCCTTTCTTCCTTCCGAAAAAAGAGCAATTAAGGGGTTGATATCTTCCGTAGTCACGGGGCCGCGATAACCTCTGCGGGCTAGATTAGCTAAAATCTTTCTTGCGCAGTTCTCCTCTTCATCTACGTCCGCGGGACGGCAGATGAAAATTCGCTCTTGGCTCTCTTGAATCCCGACCCTTGTTGTTGCGTATGGACCACCAATCAATACATAGTCAACAGAGTAGTTGAACGCGCTCTTAAGATCTCCTTCTGAACTAGTTTCTGGAAGCAGGTACTCGTTTAAAAAACCCGCTGCAATTTCATGCTCACCAGCCTCAATCTTTAGGGGAATTTCGTACAGTCGGGTACCTTGTTGGGCCTCCAAATTACTGAAAGCGGCGTCAATTAATTGTATGCGTTCTCCATCAACTCGCACGTCAAGTTGCGGTGATGGCATGTGGGGCATACGGCGCCCTCTGACTCTAATTGTTATTGTGTAATCTGCATAAAAAGGGAATACATGTTTGAACAGAATACCTCCACGCTCATTCTGAGGAAGCCCATCGATAGCTTCGTTTCGAGTCCCAGCCTGTGGTGCGTATCGCTCGACTATAGGCTTAGAGGTTAGGGTGCCCACGGCAAGACGACTAGCTCTCCGAGCCGCTGATATATACTTCTCAATATGCAAAGGCGACACCGTTAGTACGTCTCCTATGTTATCAAAGCCATAGCCTGAGTCGTCGGCCGGTAAATCCTCAGAGTGATCAAGATTTATCCCCAACAAATCTCTTATTGCATTGCTATACTCCGCGCGATTGAGTCGATGGATCGCGGGAGAACCCGGATTTGGATTATCACTAGCGTGTTCGTCTAGCTGAGCTTCTAACCAAGAGACAAGTTCGAATCTTGCTGACTCTGACGGCCTAGGCATTCCCGTGGGTGGCATTTCACCGCTGGCCAGGCGTCGCAAGACTTTTTCAAGTGCGTTTACGTGCCTGCTAAGTTCAGAAGCAGTAACACCCTCTAAACTGAAATCTGCTGTTCGAAGGGTTTCGTTATGACATACAACGCAATACTGCTGAAGCGTATTGTCGAGGATTTGGCTAGTGGGAATTTCGGCAGCGCGTTGTGCGAAAGTCATCGCAGAAGAGCCGCTTAAGAATAGCATCGCAACTAGTGCTAGTCTGTGGAGTATTTGCCTCATAACAATTGATGATATAGCATCTAGTTGTTATGGGACAACTCCTACATATCCCGATAGTACTCACTTTTTCAATGGCTTCTTTCGTTGCCATTGGACAACCTAGTAATGGCAATCAACGAACCTATGAGCTCATTGAGGCGGTTCAACGTGTCAGTTACAAAGAGGTCAAACAGCTTTTACACTCTGGTGTCGATGTGAAAGTCTCTCGGTCAGACGGATCAACGGCGCTGAGTTGGGCGGCACAGAGACCTAATTTTCAAATTGTAACAGCACTGCTAGAAGCTGGCGCCGATCCAAATAGTCAGGATGAGAATGGCGAAACTCCCCTTATTTTGGCTAGCGCGCGTGGTGATTTTCAAATCGTAGAGGCATTAATTAATTCGGGTGCAGACGTTACCAGAAAAAAATGGAACGGCGAAACACCACTCCATGCTGCAATATTTAGCGGTAATTTAAAGGTTGTCCGATTATTGGTTGAGCAAGGTGCAGATGTTAATGCAGCGGATGCGCGCATGAGGCAAACACCACTAATGCGAGCGGCAGCTAGTGGTAAAAAAGAAATCACGCAGGCTCTTATTACAAATGGAGCAGACCTAAATTCTATTTCAACTGGAGGCTTTCAAGCCATACATTTCGCTGCTCTTTACGGTCAGAAAGAGATAGCTGAAATTCTTATTGATGAAAATGCCCGATCCCAGATTGCGGTGAATGAGCTCGGTAGCCCATTTCTAATTGCATTAAGCGAAGGTCATGAAGCGGTTGCTCGGCTCCTTCTCTCTGATGAGGTTGATGTCAATGTTCGCAATTCGGAGGGTACTACGCCACTTCATGAAGCCGCGGGCGCTGGTATGCTCAATCTAACTCGCGATCTAGTTGACAGAGGTGCAGATATTTCCGCGCGCCTTGATGAAATACCCGGAAACGTTTATGAGCCTGGTCGGACTGGAGGTATAACCCCTTTCCTAGCGGCAGCTCGGGGGGGTCATGTAGATGTTATGGAATTGTTATTATCAAAAGGAGCCAGCCCTGATGAGGAATCCGCCGATGGAGCTGGCTCAGTAATGTTCGCAACACGCAGTTTGAATATTGAGGCAGTGCGTCTCTTGGTAGAAATGGGCGCAGATGTGAATGCAACTCCAGCAAATCATCCTACGGCACTGCACATAGCAATCAGATTTGGAAAAAATCGAATAGTTCAGTACCTGGCTGATAATGGTGCTGATTTTGATTTTCGGGACCACAATAACCGAACACCCCTACAAGAAGCAGAATTTGAAGCGCCGATTAGTACTATCGAACTAATGAAACGTCTCTCAGTCGGGCGCAATAATTGAGCACGAATGCGTTTTCGATACTAAGGGATATCCCAGTGAGTTTTTCTTTTCCAAAGGTATAGCGAGTCATTTGACACCTTTGCAATTTTTGAAAGCCAATCAAATAAAGAAAAGTGTAATTATAGTCCCCACAGTCAACGTGCCGAACGTTAGCAAGTTAGAGAGATCAACTTACTGAGAGCGGTTATTCGCTATTTCCGTATCATCGATATATTCGATTGCGCAATTTTAAACAACAAAGCATCGTTTTCCTGCGGAACCATTTGGATGCTTAATTCACCTTCGGCGCCTTCGGCAGAAAGGAATTTCCCGTCAAATCTGGGCCCTTCCTCGATTGCAAAATCCCAGGTGCCTGTGATTGATGCGCCAAGAGGGTTAATTCCGGAATGAACGATTTCACCGGAGCTGGGGTCTATATTGATAGATGCAATAGTTGCTCCGGCTTGTTCAGTGAAGGACATTTCGAGCAGCTGGTTCTTTATTTTCCAATTTAAGCTCACTTGGAATTCGCCGCGAGTTGATACATCAACCCAGTCTCCGAGTAAATTCTCCCAACCATTGTTAGTTACGATTTCACCCAGCGTCGGTGCCCGCTTGGGCACTGCTTCGGCGGTGACGTTAAAAATGAAGTCGTTGCTGATCAATCCGCCGCGAGTTTGTAGTTGCAGTAAATGCAGTCCTAGCGGTGGTCTCTCGGCTAATTCGACGCTAATCATTTCCTCTTCTAACAGATTAATCGTTCCATCCATGCGCCTGCCGTTGACGATAATGTGGGCATCGGCGTCAACGTGCCGTCCGCTGAGGGTCATGGAGAGCTGTTCGGAATGGATGTTCGGAAACTCCTGTGGGCCACTTTGCTCGTGGATTGGACTCAAGGTCCATAGCGCCGGTTGCGGATGGTCAAAGTCGGTGTTCACGCCATGGTGGCCGGTAAAAGTGCCGATGAATTTCCCTTCACGGGTCAAGGCGATTAACTCTCCCTGCGTGTGACTACCAATAGAGCTTATATACTCTCGGCCGTCGAAGCGCATTAAAACTGCTTGTGCATCGTTGCCATCAATCATCACGCCGCTAACAGCGAGGATTATTGCTTCCTCACGCGCAGACTGTTCTAGCGCATTGACGATGTCCAAAGTTATCGGCTTCGCCAGTGATGCTTGATTAAGGGTTGCTTGGCGAGCAAAGGCACCTGAATAGCCCGTGCTGTGTTCTTCCACCATGTCCCACACTGGATCGAATGCTTCGCGCTGCGCCCACGTACGACGCCATAGTTCACGCTCAGGGATACCTTGTTCCGCTAGCTCGGCAAAGGGCTGTAGAGTAACTAGATTGATGCGCCCTTGTGGCAAAATCAAAAACCGATCGTAGGCGCCGCGCCATGTCGGCGTATCCATGCCGATAGTTGGATGGTTCGTGCTAACCAAGTGCGGCAGACGATGACAGTCTCCGCAAACTCCGGCTCTGCCACCGCCATTACCTTCAATGTGAAACAGTCTAAAGCCCTCTTTGGCTCTGTCGCTTTGAACATTGTCATAGGGTCGACGCTGTGCAGGAGGATAGGGAACACTCAACAGGAAGACAGACATATCGTCGCGTTCGGCTGCCGTGAGCATGCCGAGTTTTCCTTCGTCGTTAGTATTGGTTTTGCCTACCCAGTGCATGGTGTTGGCGAGGCCACCATTAATAAGATCCAACGTCGATGTAGTCGGGTCGTTGATGTCGCTGTTCGGCGGCACATGGCCATCTGCGTTCGCCGCATTTACGCCGCCATAAGGGTCGCCGGGAATGCCGTCCCAGTGATAGGGTTCTGTGTCTCGCAATCCGCGAATAGGCATAGTGATTCGTGGTTGGATTTGATCGCCACGGGTGACGATGGGGGTCGCAAGTACCCACACCAACTGATCGGTGTGACCGTCCGGGTGACAACTGGCACAGGAGAACGTTCCTGTGGTTGAGGCCATCGCAGTTTCAAAGGCTTTGCGTCCGCGCTTAACAACGGGTTGCGTCGGATCTTCGAGTACTACTGTGTCTATTAATCTAGGATTGCTAGCCGCAGAAACATCAACCAAGGAGACTGTATTTTCAACGGCGTTTAACACCCAGGCTTGTGTTGGGCTGCCGTCGTTGGCGCTGATCAATGCAACACCACGCGGAGTGGCATCAACAGCAACTCGGCCAAGCACTTCACCGGTGTCGGCATCGATGGTGATTAGTTTGTCTGAACCGGCCGCTGAAACGAACAGTGTTGAATCGTCTCCACTAATTTTAATGCCATAGGGTGTGGCTAGGGCATCGGCTGGGTCCGGTTGCTGCGGCGGCAGGGGTTCTAAGTCAAAAAAACTTGGTTCTTTAGCACCAGAGCCGCCTAAATCTACGCGGGTGATGCGATTAAGAAAGGCACGATTCTCCATTTCTGCAAGGCCGTGTTTCTCTGTCCCTGCACGACCGTTGGCATCATTACGTGCGTCGGTTTGCGCGATAAAAACTCGCCCCTGTGAGTCGACGGTCATGCCGTACAACAGCGTGCCTAAAGTGTCGACGGTTTCGATGAGCTCGTCGGTTTCAGTGTCGAATACGTACAAATCTCGGTCCGGCATATCGGGGTGTTTAATCACATCGATAACGTGACCAAGAGAGAGCTTGCTATTGTTTCTTATCGAGTGTTCGAAAATATCGAAGGTTACTAAATCTCCATCGATATCTTGCGCCGCGCCACCCGAAAGCTGTGTCTGATTATTTGATTCGAAGGGAATGACGTAGAGCTTGCCATCACGAACCACGATTTCGCGAGGGTCTTGTGCGGTAATGGTTAAACGTTTCGTCACCTCGCGACTGGCAACATCAATAACTGCTATTTGATTATCGGAAGACAGAGCAACATAGGCTTTCTCATTGCTGGCGAAGGCGATGCCCATCGGTTCATCAAAACTCGTAGCCTTACGCGCCGTATCAAACTCCTGCACTGTAGCAATCACATTCAGGAAAGTCGGGCTGCTTTCATCTGTGTCGATTACCGATACAGAGTCGGAGATGTGGTTGGATACCCAGACTTCCTTGCCATCGGGACGCCTAGCGATGCTGACAGGGTCTACGCCGACATCTACCCGGGCAATTACGTCGCGTGTTTGGGAATCGATGACATCGACAGTATCAGCCGGAGTATTAGCAACAAACACAAGACTGTTGTTAACGGCGATAGGGGAGGCATGGGGGCTAACAAAGCTTGGGTGGCCGATTTGAGTCGGTTCAAATTGTCCTAGGAAATTCTCTGATTGAGATTCCACTCGCTGCTGACCTTCAACAGAGGTAATCACCGACGCGAGCACCGCGAGAAGAGAGATACCTAAGGCTAGGCGAAGGGAGTTTGTTGTTGTCATAGTGCGTATCCGTTACAGATCATTGACTAGTTTCTCTAGTGATTAGACGCTTCATTCATGAGCTAAACAAGTGCTGGATAGCCCGTGAGATTTGGAGATTTCTTATTATATCTTGCTAGACTAAGAAAATAACTTTCAATATGCAAGTGACCCCAAGGCTAGGTTTAATAGGGGCAGATGAATACAACTGTTAGTTAGTTCATATTTATTAGTTTAACCAGAGTAAAATTTCCGCGACCGTCAACCCAACAAAAGATCCGCTCATTGATCCTATTAGAGCCATGATTATGGCAACAGGGACAAGCTTGGGGCCGTACGCAGCTCCGACAACAGCGGCGGAGGGAGCACTGCCTATATTAGCGATCGAAGCAATGCCGGTCAGCAGTATATTAATGCGAAGCAACCGAGCTATAACCAGCAGAATGGATCCATGAATTAGTAAAATGATAAATCCCGAAAGAATGTAAATGGGAGCCTGGACTATTGCTCCAAGACTAACTTCTGCTCCGATCAGCGCGACAATGACATATAACATAATTCCCGATACTTCATTACTGGCGGGAACCCTGCCCAAGGCCGTTGGGGCTGCCAGCATTCCAAAGACCGAAGAGATGATTATAACCCAAATCATTTCGTTGAAAATTCCGAGAGAGGATATAGATAACGCAAGATGGTTGCTAATGGTAGCCACTAAAAGAGAAAGGCCAATCATTAGAATTAATGAAGGCATCTCAACTTCCTCGTCTGAGTTATAGTCCTCTAATGAGTTTAGGATTTTTTCTATTCCACCTTCCTCAGCCCTCAAAAAATTATCAAATTTTGTTTTGAAAGGTTTTAAAGAGAGAATTATCACAAGCCATACAGAGTAACAAAGCGCTCCCATTAATAAGGTGTAGGTCATCGCTTCGTCGGTAACAGAAAGCGCTTCTTTTACAGCAACGAAATTTTGAGTGCCTCCCGTCCAGCCAGCAGACATAATTGCAAACGTAAGGGGAGTTTCTTCGCCAAGAAAATTTCCCATGAGTAGTTGAGTTACTATAAAACCAATCATGATCGTGAAGCTTGAAGCCAAACACAAAAGGATGAGTCTAGCGCCTAGCTTTCGAATTATGGCAAGATTAAATTTTAAGGACATGAGGAATAGCATCGCTGGAATCAGATTGTCTCTCACTGTTTCTCTTGCAAACTTAACCTCTTCTGTAAATTCCCAGAGGCCGAGCGTATATAAAGCCATGGATCCAAACATGACTAAGACAATAGATGGAAACCATTGGAAAAAGGCGAGTTTAAAACGATTTTCTAGTGCTACTAATATGCCGCACAACCCAAACATCACTGCTATAAAATCGAACCCTTGAGTAATCACCCTGCAGTTTCTCCTGGTAATTGATACCAACTAACCGTAAGCCTTGTTCAGTGGTAACGCTAAATCACTGTTGTATTTTAGATAAATTTCCTCATAACATCACGGATGTCAGGAGGAGTAGTGTAAATATCTTCTCGCCCTCAATACAACACTGAAATTCATGCAATTAACTATTCTTAAATTATATTTGCTTCTCGAAGTTCAAGTGCAGAAACGGCATAATCAAACCCTCAAAAAAGGAAGAAGTAAATCATTATGAGAATTAAGTTCGGCGCGGTTCCATTCATACTCTTGATTGCATGTCTATCTAATACGTCAGCGCAGACAGTTGCCGACTTCGGCGCAGCTGTGGATGAACAGCGCTTAATTACTGCGGACAACGATCGAGCGTCTTGGTTAAGTTATGGAAGGACTTATGATGAACAACGTTATAGCCCGTTAGATCAAATAAACAAGGAAACGATAGACCAGGTAGGGCTCGCATGGTTTGCTGATATGACTACTAGCCGCGGCCAAGAAGCGACGCCGATTGTAGTTGACGGTGCATTATATATATCAACTTCTTGGAGCAATGTGTGGGCTTTCAACGTACGCACAGGGGAGTTGCTTTGGGAGTTTGACCCAGAAGTGGACCGAGCTTATGGTCGGAAAGCTTGCTGCGACGTTGTTAACAGGGGCGTTGCTGTTTGGGAAGGAAAGGTTTTTGTTGGTGCGCTGGATGGCCGTCTAATAGCACTCGACTCAAAGACTGGGGAACAGGTTTGGGAAACACAGACATTTGACCCAGAATTGAATTACACCATTACTGGAGCCCCTCGAGTTATTAAGGGTAATGTTATTATTGGCAACGGAGGCGCTGAATATGGAGTCCGTGGTTATGTAACTGCATACGATGCAAATACCGGAGATTTGAATTGGCGTTTCTTTACGGTCCCGGGTGACCCAGCAGACGCGTACGAGCAGAATATCCTATTTGACGCAGCAAGCACATGGACTGGTGAGTGGTGGCGTCTTGGCGGTGGCGGGACCGTTTGGGATGCCATGGCTTACGATGTTGATCTCGATTTACTCTACATCGGGGTGGGTAACGGATCTCCCTGGAACCAGTCCCTCCGAAGTCCAGGCGGTGGAGATAACTTATTTTTGACATCGATAGTCGCGCTTGATCCAGATGATGGCACTTATCGGTGGCATTATCAGACCGTGCCTGGAGAAACTTGGGACTATACGGCTACGCAGCACATTATGTTGGCTGATTTGCAGATCGAGGGAGAAGAGCGCCGTATCGTAATGCAAGCCCCCAAAAACGGATTCTTTTATGTCTTAGACGCCGCGACTGGCCAACTTATTTCTGCAGAGAATTATGTACCCGTTAACTGGGCTACGCATATCGATCTAGATACGGGTCGTCCAGTAGAGAATCCGGAAGCTCGCTACAATGAGTCTGGAGAATCTTTCATTGTGTCACCTGGCGCCTTAGGAGGGCATAATTGGTATCCGATGTCCTTTAGCCAAAATTCCGGGCTAGTCTATATCCCAATTACAGAAAATTATATGGGCTATGTCGATGATTCTGAATTCGTAACGAGCGCGACTGGTTGGAATACTGGTATTGACCTGGCCCGCGGTTTTGGCATGGTAATCCGTACACCTGGACTCCCTGAGCAAGGCACATTCCTCCAAGCCTGGGATCCTATTGCTCAGCAGGAAGTTTGGCGGGTGAAGCATGAGGCGGTCAATGGACCCGCAGGCGTTCTATCCACAGGGGCGGGTTTGGTTTTCCAGGGCAATCGAGCTGGCGAATTTGTTGCCTACGATGACCTCACAGGAGAAAGAGTTTGGTCTACGCTTACTCAAGCGGGAACGATGGCGGCTCCAGCCACCTTTGAAGTAGACGGCCAACAGCATCTTGCGCTGCTCGTTGGCTCTCCAGCGCTACCTAGTGAGGGCCCCGGTGCAGCAGCGCCTACAACTTTGGCATCTACAAATAATTCGCGACTGCTGGTTTATCGCATTGGAGGCGAAGTCGAGCTTCCCAGGATACCAATACAGACGGAAACGGATATCGAGTTTGAAATACCACAGACCGACGCCTCAAGTGAGTTTATTGCATCAGGTGAAACATCGTATAATCGAAACTGTGCCGTGTGTCACGGTAATGAGGGAATCAGTTTAAGACCAGATACCTATCCAGACTTAAGGCGCAGCAGTCGTATGATTAATCAAGAAAGCTGGGAGGCTGTGGTTTTAGAAGGCGAACTTCAAGACGAGGGTATGGTTTCATTCTCGAACGTTTTAGACGATGGTGAAGCGGAAGCGATTAGGTCATACATAATCTCTCGCGCCAACACGGAAGGCTAAGAAATTTTTTATTAATAGATGGCCCAGCATCGCAAGCGAAATGCTGGGTAGCACTTATTTCTTCATTTCAAGTTTTAAAACCAGCCAAAGCTAGTCCAGAGACTTAATTTCCATTCTCCCGCTCATCATAGGGTGCACCGATACCCGACGAGCCCATGAAGAATTTTCTGCCGTCTTCAAAAGTAATATCGCGGCCATTAGCCCGGGCACTGCGGTCTTTGCTTTGATAACCGTCAACCACAATAAAAGTCCCTGGCAAAATGGTATCTCGCGCCAAGCCTCGTCTCAGCAAGGTGTTGGGAGTGCCGCCTTCCACCATCCACACCGTTGTGCTGTCATCATCATTGGTTACTTCCAAATGAATCCAGGTATGAGGGTTAACCCATTCAACACGCACAATTGGTCCGCGCAGAAGCACCGGCCGGTTGGGATCAAACTCTGCACTGAAGGCATGGTGTCCAACGGCTTGTGTGCCCAGAATCATCCATAGGCCTAAAGTGCCCAATCCTGCAGCACCAAGCTTTAAGAGTAGTTTGACTGATTTCATAGTAGGTCTCCTAAAAACTCGTAACGGGTTTAGTTAGTTGGATTGGCTACGCCACCAGGATCTTCGCCGCGGTATTCCATTTCTAAAACGCGAGCACCTTTCATGATGCCTTCCAATGCGTAATTTGCTTCATGGCACGCGTACTCAAAAACCTTGTTGTTAGTCTTTGGCCAGGAGTATTCGCCGCTAAAGGGAGCCGACCACACGCTTGGGTCTTCCACGGTGAAGCTATAGATAACTCGCTCTGGACTTTCGTAGTCAAAACGCTCGGTCACTTTCATATTGGCTGAACCGCGGGAGAAGTTAGGTGTGTCACGAAAATTTGTCGTTTCCACAACAAGCGTATCGCCTTCCCACCAACCAATTGAGTCTCCTAGCCATTTCTGAATCTCAGCCGGGTCATGCTCAGCATTCATGCGCACTATGCGAGTTTCATGCACCATCTCAATTTGAATAACAATGGTGTCTTCTGTTTGCACGATCCTCTTATGGTTATTATAAAGCGCCGGCAACATTGGCGGCCCAGCAGTTGAACTGAATGACATAAGGCAGCGCTCTGCAAAGGGTCTCTGTTCTGGATTGTCATAGGGGCCAGGTGCTTCCAAGCCAGCGTCTAACCAATACGCAGTACCATCATTGGCGCCGCCTTCCCGACGCGGTGCTTCTCCGGAACCCAATGCGGCACGTATTGCATTGCGCGCTTCATCTGTCACCGGAGGATATCTACCATCAAGAGGGTCGACAATAATTGAAGAGCGAAATTCACCGTTTACGCGCACAACATCAGTACCGTTATCAATCCAGAAAGTGTTGTAACCACCAACATTGCCAGCGGCACCTGTTGAACCGTCGCCACCTTGTGGTGGAGCAGTGCGATTCGGATCACTGCCTTGTTGATTCGACTCCTTGCGCTCGAATTCAGAATTGGCGATAGCGAATGCTTCATCGTTAGTAATGATCAGTCTATTGCCAAATCGAGTGGGTCGCTGCAGTGGTGTTAGCGTAGAGACATCGTACGTACCGGAAAAATCAGGTTTGCCATCTCGAGTACGCGGGATATCGCCGCTTTGAGCCATAGCGAATGGCGTTAGCAATACACTTACCAGGCCCAGCAAGCTTAGTTTTAAAACTTTATGTTGTGTGAACGTATTCATCTTTTTTTACCCCTGAGTTAATTTCGCGGGAGTGGGTATCTTCGCGCTTCACCGTACATTAGCTCTTCTACAAACTCGACACAGCGGAAATCCATTATTCGTACGTTGGGTTCCATGCGCCTGTAGATTGGCATCTTAATGGTGAAGGGTTCGGTTAATACAAGAGGGTCCTCTATCGTTGCTTCATAGTCGATATGGTTAGGGCCCATCATTGTGTAGCGCTCTGTGACTTTCATTTGATAGCTATGATGACTGCCGGCACGGTCAAGCCAGGTCGCATCATGCAACCCGGTTACTTCTACCACTAATGTGTCACCGTCCCAACTGCCAGCAGACCAACCCATCCATGAATCCAGAGGAGCGGGCCCTGGGTCTTCCATGTAGATGTCGCGCAAGGCGCCGGCAAACTGATAAGCAATATAAAAATCCTTTTCACTTTGCACAATCTGAAAAGGGTGAGGCATGTAGGTGGCGCGCGGCACACCTGGCATGTAACACTTAACTTCGGGGTCACGTGTAATCCAGTTAGCCGCATTGGATTCTTTTACGCGGCGAGCTTGCTCGTTGTAGGGAATCTGGCCGCCGCCCACTATTACACCCATACTGCCCGGAACCGACAAAACCGCACCAGCTTCCAAAGTCTCTGCCGCAGGTACTGGATTAATAGGTCCTTCGCGCATCATTACCGAATGACGTGCAATGTGAGGTTCCAAATCCCAGTTCGCTTCATTCATCACTTGCCAGATGCCATTGAAGTCGGGGCGACCATCCGGCAGGCGAGGAATATCCTGGGCCAATGTTGAAACTGGCGCCATAAGACAGGCGCAGGAGATAGTTAGGACTCTGGTTAATGCGGCAAGAGGGGAACTGCCAAATAACTCGACCGATGCCTTCATTGAGTACTCCCGTTATTTTACCAGCCACTTTTTTGGCCGTGTTTATTCTTAGTCATTCAACGAAACAAAGGGCTAGTATAGCCCAAAAAAATTGAACTGGTGGACCGAATTTCATCTCTCCATCGCCTTTTTTAGACAATTCACCCGGCCGCCCTATTGTGAAGTCCAGGTGTGACTCCGATGGCAGGAGCTGCTAAGTAGCCTGAAAATAAAGAAGAAGGGTGGGTCTTCCATCAGACATTCATGGACGAGGCAGCTAATTAGCAGTCAGTTGACTGACGGACAAGTGATTCCTTGTCTCGGGTAAGAGAACAAACTCCAGCTTTTAATAAACCCTCTATTTTTTGATCCCGAGCAAGAGTACAGATACTTCTTTATATATCACTCAGAAACTTTGTTTTTTTAGAATCATTCTGATCTAGCGGCTAAATATCCGCGTTCTAAGAACCATGCCAACTATCAAACC
>ERZ802830.2784-NODE-2784-length-15483-cov-6.60202_pt1 | contig 15483 bp, 10 predicted proteins | sample MGYA00345654_ERZ802830 | MGnify/ENA primary metagenome ERZ802830 (study PRJEB30503, sample SAMEA104212375) | marine metagenome | biome: Westerlies Biome; feature: [SRF] surface water layer (ENVO:00010504) within the epipelagic zone...; material: water... | reverse complement strand
TATATCATCTCTAATAAGATAAATTACCAAGTGATATTCACCAGTGAGATCATTTAAAATAGAAGTTTCTGCGTGAATAAATAAACCATTTGTTTGAGTAAAGTAATAATACTGTAATTGTATATTTAATGAAAATACACTGTTAAGCTCATTATTTACTCCGTTCAGCCAATCACTTGCAAAATACCATGAGGAGTTACTTAACCCACCATCATTTCTATTGATTGTTCCCATTGGATTCCCAAGAAAGCCTGGCATTTCACTGCCCCTCACATATTCATTTCCTGCTTCGGTTTCATAATTGTTTATAAATATATTATCTGTAGACTGAAAAGTCCCATCTTGACTTGCATGTATAGTTGCAACTATTACATTTTTACTGGTATCATCTTCTAAATCTTTAGCAATTTGAGCTGCCTCTGGACAATTTGTACATTTATGACCAGTATAATCTTCTAATAGAATACTTTTAGGATTATTATTTGACCCCCAATTATTTTCCGGATTTACCAAATCATAACTATAATCAGCAGGGTCCCCTGGATATAAGGACCAATCAAATTTACCATATTCTTCAGGTAAGGGATTTTCTATTTTATCACATGAGAAGATGGATATAATCAAAAAATATTTAAAATATTTTTCCATATTAAAAACTTGAGGTGAAAGAGAATGTTAGACCATTTGAAGCGGGAACAGCCCTACAAACCCCACCTACACAAAAAACACCAGCTCTTTGTTTTCCATATTGAAAAGAAAAACGATGAGATCCATTAATGTAACCCGCAGATATTAACCCATAATGAACACGCTTTTTAAGGTCTTCATTTCCGGAGTTATATTGGTCTAGAATTGCTATATACCAGTGAGGACTAAAAGTATATTCAATTTGACCAAATAGCCAATCTCCTTTATCTTCATTAGTCCACATAGCTTGTGTCTCAAATCTCAAGGAATGATGTCTGTTTATTTTATATGTTAAATCCATCACTGCTATTTGAGCATATATCATTTTGTAGTAATTAGCCACTTTAACCGCATCATCATTAAAAATAAAATTAAAATAGTTCAGACTTATATTTAGTTTTTTATTTATTTTTCGTTTAATTTCAACATTAAAATCCTGAAGTAATATACTATCAGATCGGGAAAAGACAGAGCTGGTATAACTAGTTCTTGTTGTCTCCATATCTTCAATAAAATTTCTTTCTGGAACATGGGCAGTTGCAAAGTTTAATGCAATTGAAGTACCATATTTACCACCCAAGAAAGATTTTTTTGGAATTTTATAAAGAACATCTAATTGGTAAGCAATTTCTCCATAAAAATTAGTAGCATATGGGTAAAGAGTTGCTGCAAGATTATAAGTGTGTTGTTTAGTTAACGCGGGCAAATAACCAATTAATAAATCTGTAGGTCCAACATTGACATTAGTAGAACGCCATAACATATTGTCCATATGTTTAGCAGAAAAATCAACTGCAAACCCTTTTGTAGAATAACCTAGATTAAGTAAAACTCCTTCACCATTTTTATAAATATAATTAAATCTACTATCTTGGTTATCAGGGTATGGGTCATTGATTTTATGAACATATTCTCCACTAAAACGAATTTTATTGTACCTCAAATTGAGTCTTATTGAAGAAGCTCCTACGTTTTTAGGTAAATCAAAAAAACTGGTATTATTATCTGTATTAAATTTACTTACAAAACTTCCGCCAATAGTAGCTTTGAATTTCCATGAATTAGATGAATCTAGTAATTCGTTGAGGTTAAGTTCACTATCAAAAGCTCTAATAATACCATTTCCATTTACCAAGCCATCCATAAATACATGTCTTTGCTTACCAACCATACCTTTCAGAAAAAGACCATTTACAGGCTGAAATGTTAATCGTATCCCATCTAATGAATTATCAATTCCCAGTTGCCTTTCTTCATAAGCTCTAAAAATCATTCCACTTCCAAATTGGTCGTAGAAATTTCCAATTGTAATACCAACATTATCACTTTTCCAAGATAAATATCTATAACCAATTCCAGTGCCGGAAAATGAAGTCGGATAACCTTCTAAAGTATTTAAGTAACTTTCATAGCGAATGCCCGCTCTAAAATCACCTTTTTGATAATTGATATTAGCAAACCCATTAAATCCATAAAGATGTTCTGGTAAAGCAGCATTTATAATAGAATCTTCTTGATAATATTGACCAATTGTTTGAATATTTCCAGAAATGACACCTGGAGATTTTAAGTCTTGTCCATTAATATTAACAATGAAAAAAATTAGTAATGTCAATAAAATTACAAGTCTTAATTTCATTTTGAAATTTTAACGAGTTCTTCATACAGCTCGTCTTCATCCCCTATTGAATAATTGTTATGATCCCAAACTATTTTTCCTGACCCATTAATTAAAAATGTATGAGGAACATTATTCACATTCATAGCTCTTTTGCAATCACCATTGGGATCTAAGAGTACCATATAATCCCAGCCTTGAACATTTATATAGGGTTCTACTCTAGAACTAGACCTTGCATCATCGATAGAAATTGCAATTAACTTTACTCCGGTTTCATCTACCCAATCATCATATTCTTCTGCGATTGTATTAAGTTCTGCTTTACAAGGCTTACACCAAGTTGCCCAAAAACTTATTATAATAGGATTGCCATTATTTGAAAGTTTAGATAAATTCTTATTATTTCCATTCACATCTTTAAGATTAATATTAGGTAATTGACTGTAAATGACGAAATTAAATAGACTAAAATAAAATAAGAATAATAGTTTTTTCATAAGTTTTTTTTCAAGCAATCATATTTATTAATTACTTACAATATGTTATATGAAATGTGAATATAATAATAATATATCAGATGAATTTGCAATGTATAAGACTATTAATTTAATTCTTTTTGATAAGAAAACACTTAATAGTTATTTTATAATTTCCTTAATATTTATTCTAATAGCTCTATTTTCTTTTGGATATATTGCCTTTTTAGTATGATAATAATTAATATATTATTATTTGAAAAAATGTTAATATTTTTAACTATTTCTCAGGATTTGATTTTTACTCTAGCTCATCGCTTATTTTTAATAATTGATTATCAACCATTAAATTCTCATACAATTCTTTAGTTCCATTTACTGCACTTTTTTTTAGGTGAGTTACTTTTTTAATATTGAGTTTTGGATTAGGGTCAATTAAAAAAACTTTACAATTTTCTTTTATAAAGTTTATTAAATCTGCTGCAGGATATACTTTAAGTGAAGTCCCAATTATTATTAAAACATCTGCTTTATTAATAATTTTATAGGCTTCTTTCATTTTTGGAACCTCTTCTCCAAACCACACAACATGAGGTCTTAACAAAAAATTCTCAGAACATTTATCACCATATTTTAAATCCTTTTTAATTCGAAAAGTTTTCCCTGTTTTAGTACTTCTAGATAACATAATTTCACCGTGTAAATGAAGTACATTTTTTGACCCAGCTCTTTCGTGCAAATCGTCTATATTTTGAGTAATAATATTTACATTAAATTTTTTTTCAAGTTTTTGAATATTTTGGTGTGCCATGTTTGGTTTAGCCATTAAACACAGCTTTCTTCTTAAATTATAGAATTCAATAACTTTAATTGGATTTTTCTCCCATGCATTTAATGTAGCAACTTCTTCGACTGGAAATTCATCCCAAATACCACCATTATCTCTAAAGGTGGATAATCCACTTTCAGCACTTATACCGGCACCCGTAAATACTACAATATTTTTCATTAACATTTATTTGTTATACAATAAACTTAAGTTTATGTTTCCTGTTCTTTTCAGATGATTAAATTAGCTAATCATATTCATTTTATGTCAGAAAAACTATTAAAAAAAGATGCTTTAGATTATCATAGTTCTGGTAGAAAAGGCAAAATAGAAGTTATTCCTACAAAGCCATATTCTTCTCAAAGAGATCTTTCTTTGGCATATTCTCCAGGTGTAGCAGAGCCATGTTTATCAATTAATAAAGACATAGATAATGTTTATAAATATACAGCTAAAGGAAATTTAGTTGCGGTTATTTCTAACGGAACGGCAGTATTAGGACTTGGAAATATTGGACCAGAAGCTTCAAAACCCGTTATGGAGGGAAAAGGTTTGTTATTTAAAATATTTGCAGATATAGATGTTTTTGATATTGAAGTAAATGAAACAAATGTTGAAAAATTTATTGCAACTGTAAAAGCAATTTCTCCAACATTTGGTGGTATAAATTTAGAAGATATTAAAGCTCCTGATGCATTCGTTATTGAAGAGCGTCTAAAAGAAGAACTAGATATTCCAATCATGCACGATGACCAGCACGGAACAGCTATTATTTCATCTGCGGCCCTGATAAATGCTCTAGAAATTGCAAAGAAAAAAATTGGGAAAGTTAAAATAGTGGTTAGTGGAGCAGGAGCTTCTGCTCAATCTTGCGTAAAGCTGTATATATCTTTGGGAGCTAAAAAGGAAAATATATTTATGTTTGATTCTAAAGGTTTGCTTCATGAATCTCGAAAAAATTCTCTTGATGAAAATAAAAGACTTTTCATGCAAAAAGGTTCCAATCCTTCACTTCAAGAAGCATTTAAAAAAGCAGATGTTTTCTTAGGATTATCTAAGGGAGGAATAGTTAATCAACAGATGATTAAAAGCATGTCTAAAAACCCTATAGTTTTTGCTTTAGCCAACCCAAATCCAGAAATTGAATATGACATAGCTTTAAAAACAAGAGATGATGTAATTATGGCAACTGGAAGATCTGATCATCCTAATCAGGTAAATAATGTTCTTGGGTTCCCTTATATATTTCGTGGTGCTTTAGACGTAAGAGCTACTAAAATTAATGAAGAAATGAAATTAGCAGCTGTAAAAGCTATTGCTCTTTTGGCAAAAGAACCTGTCCCAGATGTTGTTAATGAAGCATATGATGCCAAAAGTATTTCTTTTGGAAGAACTCAAATTATTCCCAAGCCTTTGGATCCAAGATTGATATATTGGGTAGCTCCTGCAGTAGCTAAAGCAGCAATTGAATCTGGAGTCGCCAGAATACCCATTAAAGATTGGGAAAAATATGAGTTAGAATTAATGGACCGATTAGGTCTTAATAATAAGTTGATTAGAAACTTAACAGAAAAAGCTAAAAGAAATCCAAAAAAAGTTGTTTTCGCGGAAGCTGATCATTATAAAATTTTAAAAGCAGCAGAAATGGCTTTAGAAGAGGGCATTGCAATACCCATTTTATTAGGAACAAGACAGAAAATCCAAAAAATAATAGATGATTATAGTTTAGATTTATCTGATTGTGAAATTATAGACCCAAGGAATGAAAGTGAACTAAAACATAGAGAAGGATTTGCCGAGATTCTTCATGAAAAAAGAAAAAGAAGAGGGTTGACTTTTTATGAAGCTAAAAAACTCATGAGGGAAAGAAATTATTTTGCTGCTGCTATGGTAGAAACTGGGATGGCAGACGTAATGATTTCTGGATTAACCAGAAGTTATAAAGATTCTATAAGACCTGCTTTAAGAGTTATTGGAGTTGAGGATGGGTTGAATAAAATTGCTGGAATGTATATTTTAATTAGTAAGGATGGCCCCATGTTTTTTGCCGATACAACCGTCAATATTAATCCAACAGTTGAAGAAATAGTAGACATCACCCTTCTGGTGGCTAAAACCGTAAAACAATATAAAATCATTCCAAAAATTGCACTTTTAAGTTATTCAAATTTTGGATCTAATGAAGGCGAGGATGCTATTAAGATGAGAGAGGCAACCAAAATACTTCATGATAAGCACCCAGGATTAATCGTAGATGGAGAGGTACAGGCAAATTTTGCTGTTAATAAAGAATTGATTAATGATTTTTTCCCTTTTTCAGTGCTGTCAGGAAAAAGTGCTAATACTTTAATTTTTCCCAATTTAAGTTCTGGAAATATTGCCTATAAATTAGTAAAAGAAATGAGTCAACAAGAAGCAATAGGTCCTATTTTATTAGGTATGAAAAAGCCTGTTCATGTACTTCAAATAGGGTCTTCAGTTAGAGAAATTCTAAATATGATTACTCTTGGAGTTGTGGATGTTCAAAACAGAAAATAAGTAATATGATTGCACATATTGAAGGAATTCTAGAATCAAAAACCCCAACATCCGTTATAATTGATGTAAACGGAGTTGGATATTTATTAAATATTTCATTGAACACCTATGACCAGCTTCCTTCAAAAGGGAAATTAAGATTGTATAGTCATTTGATTGTTAGAGAGGATGCTCATATTCTATTTGGATTTTCAGAAGAAGAAGAAAGATTAATGTTTAAAGAACTCATTAATGTTTCTGGAGTTGGTGCAAGTACTGCATTAATGATATTATCATCTATGAAGCCATCGGAAGTGGTTGCTGCAGTGGATCAAAGCGACGTAAATACCTTTAAAAGTGTAAAAGGAATAGGTCTAAAATCAGCGCAGAGAATAATTGTTGACTTAAAGGGAAAACTTGATAAAATAGAAACTCAAAATGACTTTTTATCTCCTCAGGGCAATACCTATAAAAATGAAGCGTTATCAGCATTGGTAGTTTTAGGTATTGATAAAAAGAAAGCTTCAATCACGATAGATGAGATATTAAAAAATAGTGAAATATCTTCTGTTGAGGAGCTCATAAAAAAAACACTTAAAGCTGTTTAAAACACTAAGTTGCTAAATAATTTTTTTTTAAGTAAAATAGTTTTTATAATTGTTTTAATCACCCTTTTAGGAATTAAGGTTAAAGCAAAAGAAAATCCTATTGCTCGAAAAATGGCTATCGACTCCCCTGAAGTAGATTTAATTTTTCCAATTAACGATCCTTTAGATCCTACTAATTTTTCATTAGGAATAATTGATTTTAATCTTCCTTTAAATATTCAAAATGATGTGCAGTATGACCCTATTACTGGTCAATATATTTATAATTCTTTGTTAGGAGATTCTTTAAGTTTTAGACCATCTAGTGAAGTATCATTGGATGACTATTTAAAAATACAGCATCAAAAGTCAATGTCAGACTTTTGGAAAAAAAATCTAGATGATATTTCAGATTATAAGTACAAAAATATTGAGGATGAAATAAAGATAAACGAGCCGCCCGCAAAGAAAATTTTCGGAAGCGATTTTGTGGAAATAAGACCACAAGGATCAGCAGAACTTAGTTTCGGTCTCAACTCTTCGAGAACTGATAATCCAGTTCTTCCAGAAAGAAATAGAAGAATTACCACTTTTGATTTCGATCAAAAAATCCAAATGAATTTAACAGGAAAAATTGGAGATTTAATGGATTTAGGTTTTAACTACAATACCGAGGCAACTTTTGATTTTGATAACCAATTAAATTTAGATTATTCTGGAAAGGAAGATGATATTCTTCAAAAATTAGAAGCTGGAAATGTCACTTTACCTTTAAATAGTACTTTGATTTCTGGCAGTCAAAGTTTATTTGGAATTAAATCGGAGTTAAAATTTGGTAAATTAACAGCTACTACTGTATTATCTCAACAAAAAGGCCAGAAAAAAGAAATTGAAGTTTCAGGAGGAGCTCAACTTAATGAGTTTGAAATCAATGCAGATAATTACGAAGAAAATCGTCATTTTTTCTTGAGTTTTTATTATAGAGACAGTTATGACCAATCTATGAAAACCCTTCCCATGATAACCTCTGGAATTCAAATTCAAAGAATTGAAGTTTGGGTGACAAATAGAAATAATACTATTCAGAACACTAGAAATATTTTATGTTTTACTGATTTAGGAGAGCCTAGAATAACTCAGCTTGAAAATCCAATATGGGTTTCTGGAGGGTATAACGTCCCCGATAATAATCATAATGGATTATATAATAATATTAAGTCCAATTCTAATATTAGAAATTATGTGAACGCAAGTAATGAGCTTTCTGGACCCAATTATAATATGGAGCAAGGAATAGAGTTTGAAAAGGTTGAAAACGCTAGAATGCTTACTTCAAATGAATTTGCTTATAATTCAGTTTTAGGATTTATTTCATTAAATCAATCGCTTAATAATGATCAAGTTCTTGGAGTATCTTATCAATATACTTACGCTGGAAAGACCTATCAAGTCGGAGAACTCTCTACAGACGGAGTTGCTGGCCAAAGCGCTCTTTTTCTAAAACTATTAAAATCTACTGTAAGAAATCCAAAGAAAAAATTATGGGATTTAATGATGAAGAATGTCTATTCTTTGGGGGCATATCAGGTAGATCCAAATAATTTTAGGTTAGATATATGGTACAATAACCCATCAACTTCAATAGATATTAATTACATTCCTAAGCCTGGTGTGGATGATAAATTATTAATTCAACTGCTTGATTTAGATAGATTAAATCAACAGCAGCAGTTATATCAGGATGGCTTATTTGATTTTGTTCCCATTACTTCAAACCAAGGGAAAATTGCAAACGGAGGAACGATTAATCCTAGAAATGGAAGGTTGTATTTTACAACAATAGAACCTTTTGGGAAAACCTTAGAACAAAAAATGTTGGCACAAGGAATTTCATCAACTATTATAGAAAAGGTAGCATTTACACAATTGTACGACAGTACAAAAACAGCGGCTCAACAATTGCCTGAAATCAACAGATTCAAAATTAAGGGTACTTATCAATCTTCTGTAAGTTCTGAAATTTCACTTAATGCTATGAATATTCCTCAGGGATCTGTTGTGGTTACTGCAGGCGGCCAAATTTTAACTGAGGGAGCACAATATATGGTAGATTATAATTTAGGGAGAGTTAAAATTTTAGATGATGGCATTCTTAGTTCAGGGACTCCAATTAAAATTTCTTTGGAAAGTAATTCTTTATTCAGTGTGCAAATGAAGACCTTATTGGGGACTCATTTAGATTATAAAATAAATAAAGATGCCAATATTGGAGCTACTATACTTAAACTTAAAGAAAGACCTCTTACCCCTAAAGTTAATGCAGGTGATGAACCCATTTCAAATACTATGCTGGGTCTTGATGGAGGATTTAAAAAAGAAGTTCCAATTTTAACTAAGTGGGTAGATATGCTTCCATTTATAGAAACTAAGAAAAAGTCAATGATCAATTTTTCTGGAGAAGTAGCTGCTTTAATACCTGGACACAATAAGGCAATTGATATTACACAAGAAAACGGATCATCGTATATCGATGATTTTGAAGGGAGTCAAAGTGCTATAGACATTAGAACTATAAATAATTGGGTTTTAGCATCAGTTCCTCAGGGCCAACCCAATCTTTTTCCAGAAGCATCTTTATATAATGATATCAATTATGGAAAAAATAGAGCAAAATTTTCGTGGTATGTTATTGACCCGCTATTTCATAGTAGAACATCTTCTTTGACGCCAACCCATATTAAAGGATCTGCTTTACAAGAAAATCATTTAATGAGACAGGTATTGGTTGATGAAGTTTTTCCTAATAAACAACTTGGAACAGGTCAGTTGACCAATATTCCTGTTTTTGACATCTCATATTATCCTAATGAAAGAGGTCCTTATAATTTTGATGTAGAACCAGGAAATTATAGCGCTGGACTGAACCAAACTAATGGTAACTTGAATGATCCAGAAACTAGATGGGGAGGGATTATGAGAACTCTTACTACAAATGATTTTGAAGCTGCTAATATTGAATTTATACAGTTTTGGATTATGGACCCTTTTAATGAAGATTCGGAGAATAGTTCTGGTGGTGAGTTTTATTTCAATCTTGGAAATGTTTCTGAAGACTTACTAAGAGATGGAAGAAAGTCATTTGAAAATGGACTGCCACCTGATGGAGATTATGATGCTTATTCCAATGAATTAGAGTATACATCTTGGGGTGTGGTTCCCAATACTCAAGTTGTCGTTAATGCCTTTAATAACAACTTATCTTCCAGACAGTTTCAAGATATTGGATTTGACGGACTAGCTGACAATCAGGAATTATCCTATTTTAATAATTATATTTCTAGAATTCAAAACCATATTTCAGACCCCAGTATCATTTCTAAAATTATAAACGATCCTTCTGCAGATAATTTCAATTATTATAGAGATGATGATTATGACACGGATCAGGTAAGTATTAGAGATAGGTATAAAGACTATAATAATCCAGATGGAAATTCTCCGACTTCAGAAATGTCAGATACTATGAATGCGGATCGCTACCCTACTTCTGCTTCAACTTTACCAAATGTAGAGGATATTAACTTAGATAATAATTTGAGCGAATCTGAGAGTTATTTTCAGTATAAGATCAATTTTAAGCCCAATAAAATGGAAGTGGGTAAAAATTTTATTACGGATAAAGTACTATATATTGACCCCGATACTCAAAAAGAGGTTTATTGGTACCAGTTTAGGGTTCCAGTAACTTCATTTTCAAAAAGAATAAATGATATTCAAGATTTTAGATCCATTCGCTTTATAAGAATGTTTTTACATGGATGGAGCGAAAATGTGACATTGAGATTTGCTAGACTAGAATTAATTAGGGGAGAATGGAGAAGGTACTTAGGCAGTTTATTGGCAGACGGTGAATATATTCAAAATGAAGAAGCCAATACTTTTTTTAATGTTAGTGCAGTAAATCTAGAAGACAATGGAACCAGAGACCCTATAAATTATGTTTTACCTGAGGGTATTATCAGAGAAACCAATTATCAAACAGCCAACTTGGCCCAACAAAATGAACAAAGTTTAGTATTAGATGTATGTGGATTGAAAGATGGTGATTCAAGAGCTATTTATAGAAACGTCAATTTAGATATTAGAAATTACAACAAAATACAAATGTTTGTTCATGGAGAACCTAATGCAGGTTCAGAACCCATCAATGATAATGAAGCAACAGTTTTTATCAGGCTTGGAACAGATTTTGTTTCTAATTATTATGAGTATGAAATGCCTGTTAAAATTTCTCCATGGGGAAATAATGCTGCAAGTTCAGTATGGCCTCAAGAAAATAATTTAACCATTAATTTAAATCATTTAAAAGAACTAAAAAAGAACAGAAATGCATCAGAATTCAGCAATTTTGATAGATATTCAAGATTTGATCCTGATAATCCTAGTTCTAATATTACAGTAGTTGGAAATCCGAATTTACAGGGTTTAAAAACAATAATGATTGGCGTTAGAAATCCTAAGAGTAATGATCCTAACAACCAGTGGCAACCAGACGATGGATTAGAAAAATGTGTTGAAATTTGGGTAAACGAATTAAGGCTAAGTGATTTCAACGAAAATGGGGGATGGGCAGCTATTGGAAGAATGACAGCCAACCTTGCAGACTTTGCAGATTTAGCTGTTTCCGGAAACTATTCAACTCCTGGTTTTGGAAGTATAGAAAAAAGAGTGAGTGAAAGACAACAAGAATTTATCTATGGTTTTGATGCTTCAAGTACTGTTAATTTAGATAAGTTTTTTGGTGATCAGTCTGGCATAAATCTCCCTATGTATGTTGGCTATTCAAGAAATGTCATTAAACCTTTGTATGACCCTTTAAGTCCAGATTTATTATTTGAGAAAAGCCCAAATGAAGCTGAGAACTTATGGAATGATAGATTCTATAATGGGATTGATTTAACTGAAAGAAAATCAATCAATTTTACCAACATAAAATTTGATGGAAAAAAGAAAAGTAAACCCCCAAAGAAAGCAATAAATAAAAAATTAACAAATAAAAAAGAACCACTTAAAGAAGAGCTTAATGAAAAGGAAGAAGTAGCTGAAAAAATAATTTCAAAAAAGAAAAAGAAATTCAATCAACAAATTGCCCTTCCTTGGGACATATCCAACTTTAGTTTTAATTATTCTTTTACTGAATTATCTCACAGAGACATTAATACCAGACAAGATTTACAAAGGAATTACCTTGGGTCTGTTAATTATTTATATAATAGCAAGGTTAAACCTTTTGAACCATTCAAGAAAAATTCTTTTTTGAGAAAATCTAAATGGTTAAGGTTGATAAGAGATTTTAATATCTATCTACTTCCAAAGCAAATTGCTATTCGTTCAAATATGAACAGAACTTATAATATATTTTCAACTAGATACAATTTTCCGGGTGGTGAAAATTTTGAGGTTCCACAGTATGGTAAACAGTTTAATTGGGACAGAAATTATGACTTTAAATATGATATAACTAAAAACTTAAAATTTGATTTACAAGCTACCAATGGAGCATTTGTAAGAGAAACTCCAGGTAAAATAGATTATGGTATTTTTGGGTATGAAGACGAATTAGACCAAGAAGTAATCAATAACAGTCTAAAAACATTTGGTGAAAATATGAATTATAATCATGTTGGAAATGTATCATTCAAATGGCCATTAAAAAGTTTTCCGCTCACCGATTGGATTTCATTAACTACGAGATATACTGGGAATTTTGATTGGACTCGCGCTCCTTTAGCTCTTGATAATGATACTTTATCAGTAGGAAATATTGTTCAGAACTCCCGTGTCATCGCTTGGTCAGGAAAACTAAATTTCATAGCACTTTACAATAAAGTTCCATATTTGAAAAAGGTAAATAAAAAGTATGGAAATTCTCGAATTTCAAGAGCTAGAAGTAATACTACAAAAGGAGGTAAAAAGTCCAATTCAAAAGATGAAAAATCAGATAGCTCAAAGAAAAAGAAAGAAGAAAGTGATATTAAAATTTTAGATCAATTTGCAAGGATTCTAATGTCTGTAAAAAGTGTGAATGCAACTTTTAATACAAATGATGGTATTATGCTTCCAGGATATGCCAATAGAACTAACTTATTAGGGATGGATGACAATTGGTTAGCACCTGGAATGGATTTCATTGCTGGAGGATATCAAGAAAGAGATATGCTAGGCAATAAAACGAATTTTATTTTTGCCAATCATGCTGCCCAAAATAATTGGTTGGTAGATACCAATAACTACCAATATATAAGTACCCAGTATATTGTTAATCATACCGAAAATATGACTTTTAAAGCCTCTATTAAGCCCATTAAAAGCTTAAGAATTGATCTTTCAGCTGACAGGAATCTAATGGAGAATAGGACTTCAAATCTTGGTTTAGATGATGACAGATCTTTTGCACTTTTAAATAATCAATTTAATGGTTCTTTCAGCACTTCCATAATTACTTGGAATACAGCTTTCAAAGCTGATAAAATGAATGATACTACTCTATCGAATCAAATATGGGAGAATTTACTTTCTTACCGCCAAAGTATTTCAAGTTTAATGTCTCAATCAAATCCAAATGCCCCTAATAATTTGGAGAATAGCGGATATTACACTGGTTATGATAGTACTCAGCAGGATGTAATCATTGGGGCTTTTATGTGTGCTTATTTGGGCGAAACACCCTCATTAAATAATATAAATCCTCTAAAACAAAGAATTCCATTACCAAATTGGCGAATTACTTTTGATGGAATTGGTAAAATAAAATCTTTAAGAAAATATATTAAGAAACTCTCCTTTACTCATGCGTATAGATCTAATTTTTCATTGGGAAATTATACTACTAATTTAAGTGGTCAATGGGATGCAGCTGGAAATGCTACTCAAACAGATATTGCTGGAAATTTTATTTCTCAAAAACAAATTATGACCATGAATATTTTAGAACAGTTTGCTCCTTTACTTGGAGTTGACTTAACTCTTGCCAATAACATGTCAGTTAAATTAGAAATTAAAAAAGACAGAAATATTTCCTTAAGCTTAGCCAATAATCAAATTACTGAAATCAAGGGAAGTGAAATAAAGTTCGGTTCGGGATACACTTGGAGAAAATTATCTCTTCCTATAAAAATTTCTGGTAAAACTTTAGATCCAAGTGATTTGAGAATGAGATTAGATGTTTCTGTTAGAGATAATAAGACTATTACAAGAAAAATTATTGAAAATCAAAATCAAGCAACTGCTGGACAGCGTGCGGTTAGTATTCAATTTTCTGGAGACTATAATTTAACCAAGCAATTAATGCTTAGAATATATTTTGATAGAAGGGTGAATACTCCATTTGTTTCAACCTCTTTTCCTACGGCCAATACCAATGCCGGTTTTGCTCTCAGATTTCAGCTTAGATAATATTTTTTTTGTTAATTTGCTTCAAAATAATTGATAATGAATGTTCCAAATGATTTAAAGTATACAAAAGACCACGAGTGGGTTAAAATCGAAAATGATATTGCTATTATTGGAATTACTGACTTTGCTCAAGGAGAACTTGGTGATATTGTCTATGTGGAAGTAGACACTTTAGATGAAACATTGCAAAAAGAAGAAGTTTTTGGAACTGTTGAAGCTGTTAAAACGGTATCGGATCTTTTTATGCCTATTTCTGGAGAAATTTTAGAGTTTAACGAATCTTTAGAAACAAATCCGGAAAAAGTCAATGAAGATCCTTATAATGAAGGGTGGATGATTAAGATGAAGGTCAGTGACCTTTCAGAACTGGAACATTTGCTTTCAGCAGAAGATTATAAAAACAGCATAATTTAGTATCATTTTGGTATGGTTTTTGAATATTTTCTTTTAAATAGTTATTTTTATAAAATAATATGAAGCCCAAAAAAAATCCTGCAGTAGATGCTGAAGACATCAAGTCAAGAACCGTTTATGTTCTATCTGGTTTGGTTTTAGTAATTGCTTTTATTCTTTGTCTTGTTGAATATAAAAAAATTGATTTAGCTGGCGCTAGTATTGAGTCTTCCCTAACAGCCCTTGAAGACGAAGAAGTGGTTGAAATTAACCCAAATACACCACCACCACCACCACCACCACCACCACCACCCGCTCCCCCAGAAGAGGTTGAGGTATTGGAGGAAGAAGACGAAAGAGAGGAAACTAATGTCATCATTATTGATCAAGAAGCAGATATAGATATTGTTATTGAAGTTGAAGAAGAGCCTGAGCCAGTGGTAGAACAAATTTTTGATGTTGTAGAAGAAAATCCAGAATTTATTGGTGGAATGGCCAAGTTATATGAGTATCTAGGAAAAAATATTCAATATCCAGAAATGGCAAAAGAGAATGGAATTCAAGGAAAAGTCTTTGTTCAGTTTGTTGTTTGGAAAGATGGCACCATCAAGGATGTAAGAGTAGTGAAAGGAGTGCATAAAACTTTAGACAGTGAAGCACAAAGAGTGGTAAAATCAATGCCAAAGTGGACGCCAGGAAGACAAAGAGGGACTGCGGTAAATGCCAGATTTACGCTACCTATCAAATTTAGAATCAGTTAAATAATCATTCCTGCACCAACAGTATTGTTGGTATTTTCATCAATTATTATCAAACTTCCAGTTGACCTGTTATCATTGTATTTATCTACTAACAATAGTTGGGATAATTTAATGGTAATTCGCGCAATATCATTGCAATTAATTTTTCGATCTTCAA
>ERZ802830.2780-NODE-2780-length-15496-cov-79.8326_pt1 | contig 15496 bp, 15 predicted proteins | sample MGYA00345654_ERZ802830 | MGnify/ENA primary metagenome ERZ802830 (study PRJEB30503, sample SAMEA104212375) | marine metagenome | biome: Westerlies Biome; feature: [SRF] surface water layer (ENVO:00010504) within the epipelagic zone...; material: water... | reverse complement strand
TAATTGCATTTCTTTCAATGCCTTTATACGATGGGAAACTCAATGATATTAATGGGGTCCCTGAAGAAATACATAATATTTTTGGTAAAATTATTATTGTGGATAGAAATATAGCTGGAATAGTTGCGATGACAATTGTTACTACATTTGCTACTTTTTTAATTTTATCGTCATAGGGGAGATTTTATGATTACAAATCCTGGAGAAATTAGTTTAGAAGATTCATTAAAAATATGTCAAGAATCTATAAAAAAAGCTAGAGAAGAAGAATTTATGCCCATTACTGTTACTGTCGTTGATGTTGCAGGTGTTATTAGGGCTACTCTTGCTGAAAATGGCTCAGCTTCTCTTAGAGCTGACATAGCATTTGCTAAAGCTTGGTCATGCATACAAGCAGGTATGTCAACAACTCTATTAAGAGATGTTATAGAAGAACAACCAAGACTAAGTAATGCTTTTAGGGGTATGCAAATGATAGCTAATGGTAAATTGATACCTACACCAGGCGGATTATTGATTCAAAAAGATGGAAAAAATATTGGAGCAATAGGAGTTTCTGGTGATAGGTCAGATGAGGATGATATATGTGCTGTTGCTGCAATTGAAGCCGTAGGTTTAACGGTAGGTCATAAAGCTATTTAATTTAATTAAACTTTTAAAGTGTTTATAAACTCTTTAATATGAAATGTAATTTCTTCTGGTGAATCTTCTTGAATAAAATGATTACCTTTGACAGTAACTTCAGTAAGATTATTCCAACGCCGCACTTTATCTCTTTGGGTTCCAACTAATAAAAATCCAGGATCAGCATTTATAAATAATTTTGGTATTTTAGATGACGAATGAAATTCTTCATTTAGTTTTATTTCTTTGTATGTATCAACTGGCTCTTTATCAAGTGGTATATTTCTTGGAAATGTAAGAGTAGGGCGCCTATCTTCTCCCTTTTCAATAAAAGGCCTCATATATTCTGCTTTTGTTTCTTCAGACATTGGTTCAAATGGATCATTTAATAGTATTCTTTCAACAAAAAAATTTTTATTTAATATTAGTTCTTCGCCTGCTTCTGACCTAAATAATTTAAAAATTTTTGTTCCAGAATCAGGCCATTCTTCCCAGGTTAGTGGAATTGTTACACCTTCCATAAAAGTTATAGATTTAATCGTATTGGAATTCAATCTCGCATACTTAAGTCCTAATCCACATCCCCAGTCATGAATTACAAGATGTATATTTTTTTCAATAGATAAGGACAAAAGAAACTCACTTAAAAATTTATAATGCCCATTAAAATTATAATTCTCATTATCAATTCCATCTAATTTTTCAGAATCGCCCATGCCAATTAAATCTGGAACAATAACTCTATTGGATTGAAAAAAATTAGGAGCTATATTTCTCCATAAGTATGAGGAGCTTGGATTCCCATGAAGAAATACAATTGGATCACCTTTGCCTTCATCGTAATAGGCAATCTTTTTTGAAAAGACAGTAATATTCTTTTTGTTAGCACCTATGAACAAGGGAAGAAACTCTCAACCTGATTTTTCATAAAATACCTGCTATTAGGGTAATAATCTTTCATTACCTTCTTTATATCAGCTTGATTTTCTATACTTTGAATTGAATTATTAAAGCCATTATCAGCCAACATATGTCTAAACTGAATGATAGCAACATCCTCATCAAAAACACCATCACCATCTTCAGCAATAGGCAGCCAGGCATAACCACATTCTTTTATTGCATTTCTTGGTTTATCTTTAAGTTTGCTTATAAAAATGGTGAAATAACCATCTTCATCAACAGGAACTTCTTCATCAAATAAGCAATCATTTACTCGCGTGTTTCCAAAACTTTGATTTGAACATAGCGACCAGTATCTTAGATCATTATTTACAAATTTATTATTAGAATTGAATGTATTTGGTGTAAGAGGGGCCTTGCCTCTAATCATTAAAACATGCCCATACTTTCTATTAATAATAGTTCTCAAATAATGATTATCTAAATTTGGAAAAAAGCCACCAGTGCTTCTAGATGCATTTTTATTAAATTCTCCGGTGTATATACCTATCAAACTTTGCCTATCCATTTGTATATACCATTTTGGTGGATTTTGGGCTGGCCAAGTTTTTGGTTTATTTGGTTGAGATGCTAATTTCCTATATTGCATAGCAGGAAGTCCCGCAGCATCGATGGTGATTGCTAATTTTTGATTTGAATTCAAAACATCACACGCATCCTCACCGGTATATGACTTCCCATTTAATAAAACTGTTGGCTTTGGAAGATCGACACCACCTAAAGGCTCGGTATTATTATCAGGTAAATAAACTCTATAAATTATTAATTGTTGCTTTGGTCCGTATGATGGGGCATTTAGTATGTTATTTGAGGATACTGCTGAAATTTTACCAGTCTCTCTATTTGTTACTGGTTCTTTATCTAAAATTTGTATATTGTAATCTCTCTTGTTATTTAAACGAGTATTGCCATCAATAAATGGATTGATCGATGATTCTAATGGTTTAATAAGATAATCTGCTAAAGACTCTAATGGCTTACCACGAGCGTTATAACTAATAATTGACATATATCTTGAATATGGATATTCGCCATCAATATAAAGTTCTGATCCTTCTGGCATGGTAAATATAGATGCCCAATAGTAAACATTAGAATCTGGGTATGCTAAATTTATATATGGATCACCGCTATGTGGACCCAATGACCAAAAGCAGTCTCTTGGCCCAGGAACACCAACGTCTATTGCTGTTATTTTAATAGACAATATTAATACAAAAACAAAGGAGAGATTTTTCATTTTTTGATTATATAGTTAAATTTATTAGAAAAAACTATATGATTTTTAAAAATAGCAATTATTATAAATATATGTATTTTGTTGAAGCCCAAGCTAATTTTAATAAACCAAAAAAAATCATAGAAGAAGCAATAAAGAAACCTGGTTGCTTAGAGGATTTTCATCCTTTTTGTAAATCAAATAATGCTATTACATGGCCAGGAAATGAATCAATTGATGAGTTGATCTATCTTAACGGTGTGAAATATACAAGAAAGTTCTATAACTGGACTGAAAATGGATATGATTTAAGTATTGGAGGTTCTAAAAGGCAGTCAACAGTCAACTGGGTTATAACCGGAGATGATTACAAATCGTCATTGAGAATAAAGATCAATCCTGACATTCAATATAAAAATCCAGTTATTAAGTGGCTTATGTGGAATTTATATATAAAACATATGATTCAGTCTTATATAAACCATGTTGTTAAAGGCTTTAAGTATCATATAGATACAGGAGAAAAGGTTAAATCGAACCAATTTGGTAAACACACTTGGTTCTCAGTATAAATTATTGAACATAATATATATTATGCGAAGTTATACATGTCAGTCGATACTTATTACTTTATCCTCTGCCCCTTAACAGAGTTTGAATAAATTAAATCTAAAGATGAATAATAATTAATGAAGGTCCTTGCTCTTTAATAGATTGTGAGAAAACTTTTGTAAATTCTTCAACTGAATTTGGAGCAAAACTTGGCACACCCATAGATTTTGATAATTGAATCCAATCAATCAATGGATTTTCTAGTGAAAGCATCGATTCAGCTCTCTCACCAGTTTTTACAGCTCCCACTCTATCAAGTTCTATTTTTAATATTTCATATGAGTTATTAGCAAAAATAATATTTGTTATATTTAAGTTTTCTCTAGCCTGAGTCCATAGTGCTTGGATGGTATACATTGCTCCCCCATCTCCATGAAGAGTTATAACGGGTCGATCTGGTTTTGCTATAGCTGCACCAATTGCCAGTGGGAGTCCTTGACCAATAGAACCACCAGTTAATGCAAGCCAATCATGAGGCTTGGCCATAAGTGTATGTGGTGTTACAAACAGACTTGAAGTTGCTGCTTCATCAGAAACAATAGCATTTTCAGGCATTAAGCCGCTTATAAGAGGTCCTATAGATATAGGATCTAATTTTCCTGTTGTTGGAATTTCAATAATGCCATTTTGAATTAATTTTTTATTGATAGCTAAAATACCACATTCATCTGATAAAGCCTGTAATGCTAAAAAGCCATCTTGCTCAGGTGAACATAGATTAACAATTTTCGTTTCATCTGGAAGCAAATAGCTTTTTTTATTTGGGTATGCAAAAAATGAAACAGGAGGTTTAGAACCAATAAATATCACACCACTAGTATTTTTTAGAAACTCTTCAGCCATTTCAGAAAAATAGGGAACTTGCTCAACCATTGGCAATCCTGCTCCCCTTCTTATTCTAGAAACGAAAGTATCAGTTACAATCCGACATCCAGTAGCAGAAGATATGTTTCCAGCTAATTTAATACATTCCTCTGTAAGAAACTTACCACCGATAAATAAAACTGAGTTTTCTTTTTTAAGAATTTTGATAGATTCAGGAACCAATGAATCATCAATTTTTGTAGGGACTGATTTTTTTAATGGAGAAGGTATTTTTCCTTTAAAATTTCCCCATGCACAATCAGCAGGAACAATTAAAGTTGAAATTTGACCTGGTTCTTTGTGAGCCATATGCCATGCTTCATTACCTAGATCACATATATCTTCAACGGTTTTAGATCTTCCAACCCAATCAGATGAAGACTTAGCCAAAGTATCTAAATCAGAAGTTAAAGGAGCGTTATATTTAAGATGATAAGTGGCGTGATCACCAACTATGTTTATCATAGGTGAATATGCTTTTTTAGCATTATGAATATTAGCGAAAGCATTACCTAATCCTGGCCCTAAGTGTAAAAGATTAACTGCCGATTTACCTGACATTCTTGCATAACCATCAGCAGCACCACTTACAACACCCTCGAAAAGACCTAAAACAGGCTTAATTTCGGGATGGCTGTCAATCGCAGCAACAAGATGCATTTCAGAAGTACCAGGATTAGCAAATACAACCTCAGCACCGTTAGATATTAAAGTCTCAATTAAGGCATCTGATGCATTCATTAAATATATAGTAATTAATTATGTATTGACTATCCTAACCACGTGACTAAACTAAATCAATACTCATTAAAAATATGTTTTTTAAAATCTTATGGATTTAGGTATTAAAGGTAAAAAAGCAATTATTTGTGCCTCTAGTAGAGGGCTTGGTAAAGGTATTGCAGAACAACTTGCATTAGAAGGTGTTGAGATTGTTATCAATGGAACTAGTGAAGAAAATCTAGCACAAACCGAAGCAGAATTTATCAAAAAAAATTATAAAGTAAAATCAGTGTTAGGAAAGATGGAAGATGCTGCAACGCGAAAAGCTTTATTAAGTGCTTGTCCTAATCCTGATATATTAATAAATAATAGCGGTGGCCCGGCTCCTGGAAAATTTTTTGAATGGTCAGAAGAAGATTTTCTGAGTGCTATTAAATCTAATTTCACTCAATCTGCACTGCTTATGCAATCTGTAATTCCAGGAATGCAGAAAAATAAATTTGGACGTATCATTAATATGACTTCTGCTATGGTAAAAAATCCACATTTAATGATGGGCTTATCAACTTCAGCAAGAACTGGTTTGCATGGTTTATCAAAAGCGCTTTCAAAAGAATTTGCTAAAGACAATATTACTATAAATTGTATTTTGCCAGAAAGAATAGCTACAGATAGACAAGTTAGAATAATAGGCTATCAAGCAAAACTGGCTGATATATCATATGAAGAAGCATTAAAATTAGTTGAAGATGATTTGCCAGCAAAACGTATGGGAAAAGTAGAAGAAGTTTCAGGAATATGCACATTTTTATGTTCTCAACAGGCTGCCTTTATTACAGGTCAAAGCATCTCAGTTGATGGTGGCAGCTCTGAATATCTTTTATAAATTGAATATAAATGAAAAAAATAACTCTTTATCATAATGGTCCTTCGACTTGTTCTCAAAAAGTTAGAATTATTCTTGATTTAAAAAAAATTGAATATAAATCAAAGCTAATAAATTTATTTACAGGTGAGCAACATTCTCCTGAATATGTAAAATTAAATCCAAACCATTTGGTTCCAACGTTGGTAGTTGATAATGATGTTCTACTGGAATCTTCATTAATCAATGAATATTTAGAGGATATGTTTCCAGAAATATCAGCAAGGCCTTCTGACCATGTCAGGGTACATCAAATGCGTCTATGGATTAAATATGTAGATATTTATCATCCTCAATGTGGATCAATAACTTATGGAATTGGTATGAGAAATGTTTTAAATCAAAAATCTAAAGATGATGTTGATAAAGAGATAAATGCTATACCAGATTTAATAAAAAGAAAAAATAGAAGAGATCTTCTTGACCAAGGCATTAAAGCGCCTGTATTCATAGAAGCATTAAGACAATCAAAAATTTTTTTAAATAAATTAGAGAAGGAATTGAATAACTCTGAATGGCTTTTCAATGATAGTTTTGGATTAGCTGATGCTTCAGCCCTCCCCTATATAATAAGAATGGAGCAATTAGCTTTAAATGAATTATTCGATATTAACAATCGCCCTAATATAAATTCATGGTATGCAAAAATAAAAAAGATGGATATTTATGAAAAAGCCATAACTGCATTTATCCCAAATCAATTAATAGATTTTTTAGGTCAATGTGGTCAAGATCAAAAAGATGAAGTATTTAAATTAATGGAGAAAAATTAATGAATGAGAATCAAAAAATGAGTAAAGCTTTTATTTTTTCGCTTAAAGCCTTAGAAGCATATAGAAAATTTATGGTTGTAGTAGCTTTATGGTCCTTATGGGCTATATTTTTTTCAAATTTAGAATACATGTTTATAGGAAAAATTCTTTTTTCATTTGTTGCCTTTGGACTATCATTTATGCCGTTATTAGTTGATTTTAATGAATCACATGCCACCAATCCATTATGGACTGGACATGCAAGGTTTCATTTAGTTTGGCAAGTAACGGCTTTAACAACAACAGGTTTAATAGTTATATTATTACTGTGGGTATTCCCATCACTTTCAAATACAATAATTTCTACTGCACTTTTATACATGTGGTTAATATGTTTTTTTATTGCATGGTTGGCTATGCCACTCTATGGCGGAAAACCAAATGATGTGAATGGAGTTCCTCCAGTAAATATGAATATTTTTGGCAAGAAATACGAAATAGACAGAAATCTTCAAGGCATTGTAAGCGCCACTATATTATGTTCTTACGCATGCATTATTATTTATATATAGAACAAACGGCATATAAATAATATTATTTTGGCTACGTTTTAGATATCTGTATGTTCAGGTCCGCAAATAACAGCTTTTAAGGCAGATGCTCCACCATTTAATAACGGCTCCAATAAATCTAATAAACCAGTTTCAATTCTCCATGCTAAGTATTTTTGTTGATGCTCTAATGATTCCCAATCCTCAATTAGATGAATTGTATTTGTAGATTCCTCAATAAATGTTTTTACGCTAATACACCCGTCAAAACTTCTTGTATCAGGCAAAGCTGACTTTAATGCTTCTTTAAGATCATTTAATGTTTCAGTCTTTGCAGGGAATGAAACAATTACTAAATTTTTCATATTTACTCCTTAATTTAATTTATATAATTATATATCTTCATAACATTGGTGTATTATCTATACTTAATTAATTTTAAATTATTGGGAGATAAAAAGATGACTGAATATCAAGTATTAAATTTAATGCAAGTTGGTTTCATCCAAAATGCAATGTATTTTGTAGGAATGGTTCTTATGACATGGCTAGGTTTCAGAATGGCTAATAATGTAAGAAATGCTCCAGATGCAAATATGCTCGGAAAAGTATTTACTTCTGTATTTTGCCTTTTTGTAGCTGCTTTTATGTTTCAAGTTAATCAAATTGGAGGAGCTATATTAAGCTCTAACGTGGATTTATTAGTTGAAATGGGAGCTGCTTCTGGTGAAAGAATGTCAGAATATACGAATGCACCTCTTATTGTTGGTGGCTCAGTACAAACAATATTTGTTTTATTTGTTCTGGTATTTCAATTAGCTATAGTTTGGGGTAAAAAATAGACTTATAAAATATTATAAAGGGGCTTAATTGCCCCTTTTTTATGTAAATAATTAAATATTATTTATTTACCATCATAAGCTTTTACCAACTGAACTAATTCATTACTTACAATTGACCTTATTTGACTTGTTGAAGTATCAAATTCTGAAAAATCACTTGAATTAATAACAGTCAAAAAACCATCTGATAGCTCACTCATTGAATTAGCTCCAAGATAAACCATATGTGAACTGTATCTGTTTCCATAAGGAATTGAATTTAATCCGAAAGAACCTGGAATATTATCCATTTGTGTTTCCATCAATTTTTTCCAAGCCTTTGCATATTGTGCTTCTGCTCCCATATCAACCTTGAAATTAATTTTTCTAAACACTGTATTAGCTTGCCATGCCCTACCTGCAAAGACATTTTCTGAAATCCAATTCCAAGACCTGCTTGTATCAGTATTATCTTTAAATGTTTTTATCATATTTGCAGACTCAGCACAGGAACTAAATATAGCTGATCCTTTTTCCATCATATCCCAGCTAGAATAATTAACTAATACAAAGTGGGTTGAACGTGAACCTCTCAGAGACCATAAGCTAACCTCAGCACCTGAGTCTTCTCTCCATCGTGAGGCACACTCAGATTTATCAAATTTATCTAATGAATTCATGAAATCCATAGGATCCGTAACCGTAAAATAATTAAACTCAGCAACCGAACCATCACTTTCTATAGAAACTTTATGGTCATCTGCTAATAAAAATGAACTTAAAACTAAAATTAATGGGAATAAAACGTAAACATTTTTCATAATCTCTCCTTATTTAAAAAATGTATTTTTAATATATAACGAATTTCAATACAGTAGCAATGAAAATAAATATATATTTATATATATATTTATTTTATTATTTTACCTTATGGACAAATTTGTAATCGCTATAAGTTTCTTAAAAATTAAATTCGCAAGCATAGGCAGTGTTTTATTAAAAACAGCAACAGCATATGCTGTTGGCTCATTTGCTACAATTCAAGTCTCAAGTATTGTTTCTGAAAATATCTCTTTAGATTCATCAATTGGTATTTCAAGTGTAGATTTTATGCAATATTTATTCGTTGGTTTGTTGGTTTTTTTTCCAATTTTTTTAATTCTGACGTATGTATATAAAAGAAAATCTATTGACAAAGAGGTGCTTAATAATTTTGAATCTAATTTATCAGGAATTGATGATTATCGACCGAAAATAGCAGTAATACCATTTGAAAATCTAAATAATGATAAAGATGGACAGTTTCTTGTTGATGGAATAGCTGAAGATTTATTAATGGAGCTATCCATGGTAAAAGAAATATCTGTAGCAACAAGAAAAACATGTTTTGGATTTAAAGATAAAGACTTTACAAGTAATACTTTTAAAGAAGAGTACGGTTTTGATTATGTTGTAACTGGAAGTATTAGAGCGTCCTCAAATAAATTAAGAATATTGATTGAATTAAGTGATATGGCTGATGATAGAGTCATATGGACAAATAAATTTGATAGAAATAATGAAGACATATTTGAAATCCAAGATGAAATTGTTACTAAAATTGTTAACTGTATAGTTGGTGAGATTGAAATCACAAGTCTTAAAAGAGCTAATCGAAAACCAACATCAAATATGACTTCTTATGAATATACATTAAAAGGCAGAGCCTTAAATCAAAAATTTGAGAAATCAGCAAATGCAGAAGCTATCAAAATGCTGGATGCTGCCATAAAGGCTGACAAATCAAATCCACTTCCCTATTCGTGGAAAGCTTGTACTATTGGACAATCAATAGCTCTTGGTTTTAGAGAGGATAATGATAAAAGTAAAGCTGATTTACTTTCAGCACTTAGCAAAGCAAATGAATTAAATGATAATGATTGGAACGCATTAAGAATAATAGCTGAAGCACATTTAACTCTTGATGATTTTCAACAAGCTATGGTTTATGCAAATAAGGCTTATAACTCTAACCCAAATCATCCTTATGTACTTTGGATATATGGTCGGATTTTAATTAGATACGGGCAGGCAGAAAACGGTATTAAGATACTTGAGAAACTATATGACATTGAACCAATGGCTTTAGCAGATATAAATACAGATAGAATGATGAAAGAGCTTTTTGTAGCTTATTACATAAATAATGACTATAAAAAATGTAATGAAACTTTTAAAAAAATATTTGAGCCTGATTATAGGGAATGGTTAATTTATATTGATGTTATGGTTAACCAAAATATAGATTATTTAACTCAAAATTGGTATTTAAATGGTATTGAAAAATTTAACGAAATTGATATTAAAAAAGAAATATCTTTATTCCATTTAAATAATAATGAAATAAATAACAATCTTACAAATTTGGCTAATAAAGTTTAAAAGTACTATGAATAATGTGCATATAAAAAATCTTTGGAAAGTGGCTACTGCATATCTAGTAGGAAGTTTTGCTTTAATACAATTCGCAAATATTGCATTCCCATATTTCGAAGTTGAACAGTATCTTGGTCTTAGCTCAGACAAAATAATGAAAGCATTATTTATTGGTTTACCAGTAGGCCTCCCTCTTGTACTAACTGGGTTCTATTTTTTAAGGAGAAGTGGAATTATTGAAGAAAATACTTCTATTGAACCAAAATTACAGATAAATAGTGGTTCTTATAAGCAAAAAATTGCAGTTATACCATTCACAAATTTAAATAAAGATGAAGATGGTGCATTTTTAGTTGATGGAATTGTTGAAGATCTCATTACAGAATTTTCAATGATAAAAGAAATCGAAATTTTATCTAGACAATCTTGTTTTGATTTTAGAGAAAAAAATTACGATATGGATGAATTTAAACAGGACTTTAATTTAGATTATGTTGTGTCTGGAAGTATTAGAGTTGTTCAAGATAGACTTAGAATCTCTGTTGAACTATCTGAATTAAATGAAGGAAATGTAATATGGGGAAATAAATACGACAGAGTTAAAGAAGATATTTTTGATATTCAAGATGAAATTGTTAGAAAAATTACAATTTCTCTTTTAGGAGAAATAGAGCTATCAAGTCTTGAGAGAGCTAAGCGAAAACCAACAGAAAATATGAATTCATATGAATTTTTACTAAAAGGTAAAGAGCTTCATCATAAATTTACAAAAGAAGATAACGAGGAAAGTTTACGTATTCTTGATTCGTCTATAGAGGCTGATAAAAATAATTCTCAAGCATATGCATGGAAGGCTTGTGCTCTTGGACAAGCTTATGGAAGAGGTTATAAAGAAAATACTGACGAACTAGTAACAGAGATTATTGATAATATTAATAAGGCCGTTGAGCTAAATACTAATGATTTTGAGGCTCATCGAATGTTAGCTGAAGTTCATTTATCAATGCATGACTTTGAAAAAGCTTTAGATCATGGTTCGAAAGCTTTTCAATTAAATCCAAATGATCCAAGAGTCTCTTCAGTATATGGTGAAATTCTCATAAGAGTAGAAAGGCTAGATGAAGGTATATCTTTACTCGAAAAGGCCTATGAATTAGATCCAATACCACAAGGTCAAAGCACCTCAGACAGGCGCATATGCGCCCTATTAACTGGTTATTATTTATCTAATAATTTACAAAGATGTGAAGAGTTAATAAATGAAATTGTAGAAATAGATTTCAAATCATGGTTACTATCAATTGATATTTTTAATCACAATAATAAAGATGTAGAAGATCAAACATGGTTTACTAAAGGAATTGCAAAATTTAACGATTTAGATTTAATATTAGAAGTTGATAGATTTCATTTAAATAATAAAGACTTGTCTGAAAACTTGGTTAATAAAGCACAATCAATATTGATTAATTAAATTTTTATTTAAAGAATTATTGATGAACTAATCTCAATATCAGAGTTACTCCATATTTGGTTAAATTTTTCTTTGGTTATTTTGGCATTTTTAGTTTCATTTAGTTCTGTATAAGATTTATAAAGACCAAACATAGACCAGCCATTTTTAGGATAATCAATAAGATCCCTTTTATAAACTTCTTTTGCTTTTAAGAAATCTTTATTCATTAAATAGGCATGGCCAAGCGACTGTCTAGTTGGGTAGTACCAAAAAGGCGGTTCAGTATAAGGAAGTTTATCCTGAATATTAGCGGCTTTTTTATATAAATTAATAGCATTAGAATAATTATTATTAGACATTTCAATGTTACCCATTGAGAGATAGTTAGCAATTTTAATTAGCTCACTTGTTGGATGACCTGATTGCATCATTAACTTCACTCTTGATGAGTCAAGACTATCTAATATTTTTTTTTGTTCATTGATTGCATCATCAGACATTTTCAAAGCAGCATATGCTGAAGATCTAGCATAATGATAAATTGCATTAGAGTAACTGAATTCATCAATTGGTTTCGGATAATTTAAAATTTGATCCCACTTACCAAATCTAATATAAGATAAGAGAGGAACTGTATGAAAAAATTCTAAGAAAGGAATTTGCTTTATTTGTTCAATAGGAACATATTTTGATACTTTTAGACCAGAGTCGATTGATAAATCGCTTCTTCCTTCCATCGCAGAACTAGCCCATAAAAAATGTATATTATGAGGATAATAAAGTGCAGGATAAAAACCTTGTGCGTTACATTGAGCAATATAATCTTCATCAACTTTTGCAGCTGCAATATTAGCTTCTGATGCGTCATTATATCTACCTATCCTCCAATAAATATGTGATGGCATGTGAACTAAGTGGCCAGCTCCTGGCACAATATTTGCTAGCCTATCAGCTGCTTCCTCTGCCCTACCTGGGTTTGAAGATGCTTCAACAGCATGAATATATAAATGGATTGCCAATGGATGATTTGGATTTGTTTCAAGAACCTTTTCAAGAGAGTTAATAACTTTAACAGTTTCTAGTTTAGGGTCTCCGTTATCAAGCCAATAATTCCAAGGCATGTTATTCATCATAGATTCTGCATATAAAGACAGAAAATCCATATTGGAAGGATATTTTTTAGTAAGTTTTTCCATAGATTGAGCATATGCTATATCCAAAGGAACACGGGACGACTCTACATCTCCATTGTATCTTGGCATTAATGATCTAATTAAATCTTGCTCAACTTTTGTAGCATTATTTATCAGGCTCATAGCCTTATTTGCTGCTTTGAATGCCAAAATTCTTTGATTTGAATTCATGACAACCTTTCCATCTGATCTAACATTAATATTTGGACCAAGTGCTAATGCTTCTCCCCAAAAACATATTGCACAATTAGGATCTAATCTTTGTGCAGCTTGAAAACTTCTTATTGATTCAGCATGATTAAATGCGTAAGACATTATTATTCCTTGATCAAAATAATCCTGAACTCCATTTACTTTTGATGAAATTTTAAATGTATAGTCACCTAAACCAGACAATAAAGGTGCATTTGCATTCTTGATAATGTGATCATTTGAAAATACAGAAGTACTTAAACTAATTAATATAATTAAAACAAATTTCATGAAATCTCCTTATTCGACTGATGACCTTATAATTTTTAGATCTTTTGTTAAAACACTACCAATAGCAGTGTGTGATAAGTTTTGTCTTTCGATACCGATTATTTGAGCAATTGTAGTTGCTGCATGAATTCCTGTGCAATGTCCGCCCATAAATTTTTCCATACCATTATCTTTTAACCAATTAGCAGTACTATTTATCGTCTCATCATTAGCTTTAAAAAGATGGAATCCTCCGATTGCCCCATAAACTGGAACATCTTTTATAGATTGAAGTTTTTGAGCTGTATTAATAATTCCAGAGTGGCCACAACCTGACATCATTACCCATCCCTCATCAGTTAACATCCCTAAAGATTGATCATCCAAAATAATATCAGGTTGAGGTATTCCATCCTCATATATAAACAAACCTTTAGGACCGTTGTAATATTCAACATCTCTTTGAACGGTGCCAGTTGCGTAAAGATTTTCTGCAATCATTTTATGGTCATTAAGAACTACAAAGTTTATGCCCTCTTTTTCAGCATTTGATCTGAATTCTGATGCATCCTTAAGATTACCTGGACCAACTTTTGTACCGTCTTTTGTATACCTTTGATCAAAGAAACCTCTCGCAACATAAACTTGAGTAAATGCTTGATCATTTACAGATTTAAACGTTTTTCTAAGTTTTATTAGTCCTCCTGTATGGTCACTGTGATAATGACTTAAAACAACTTTTTCAACTTTTGATAAGTCTTTATTTAAAACTTGTGCGTTATGTAGAACCGTATCTTCATGAAAACCAGTATCAAATAATATTGACTCATCATCACTTTCATATAAAGCAGAAAAACTCCATTCGCCAAAACCACCATAATTAGAAATATTTGTTGCAAGGACAGTTATTTCATATTTAGACCAAATATTAAATGAGATAATTAAAAGAATAAGAAATTTAAACATAAATTAACTTTGATTTGGCGAGCCAAAAGCTACTGGTCTTATTGGAGAGCCAGAGCTTCCTTTTGTAAGTAAAGGAAGGATCATAATACAAGATAAATCGACATTATCTTTTGATAACTCATCTAATTTAAAATTTTCAAGTGTATGAATTCCCTCTTGAGTTAGAAATAAATGATGAGCAGGGTTTTCAATCCCAGGAGGATTTTGTTTTTTTATATGCTCATCTCTTAGGTTGTTTGGGTCTGCAAATCTATCAACACCCCAGGTATCTAGACCGACCCCTACTACTTTCTTTGATATGAGATATTTTGCTAAATTATAAGAAATGCCTGGTGCCATTGAGTAATAGATACCAGAAATGTCAGGATCTTCATAATTATCACTCCAGCCTGTATAAATTAATACAACATCTCCAGGTAAAATACCCCTTTCTTTTAGAGAGGATTTAGCTAACGACTCTTTAACGTCATCTACAGTGACGTATTCTCCTGCTTTCATTGCTTCTCCATTATGCATATGTTTTCTAACATCAATAAATACAGCGGAAGTTACAATTGGCGGAACAGATTCAATACCTAACTTTAACAATGGAGAGTCGGGTAATGGCTTTACTTCATCTTGAGTTTTTTCACCAAAAAATTTAATTTCTGAGATATCAATTTCAGACTTACCATCCCATGTATCATCAAAATATCCAAAATGCCCTAGTGCATCAATCTGAGTGCCTTGATTACCATCATTCACATCCTTGTTTAAGACATCCATTGTAAATACATGAACTGATTTCTCCCAAGGTGTTATAGGTAGGAATTTGGGTTTATATTCACCTGCAAATGGAGATTTAGGCATACTTCCAGTTCTTTCATAGGAAAGCTCATATGGCTTTACATCTTCCTTGGAGAGCTCTTTAGCGCAACGACTATAGGTATCTAAACCTAATAACTTCGTCA